>ERZ1673698.226-NODE-226-length-96683-cov-1132.818521_pt1 | contig 96683 bp, 89 predicted proteins | sample MGYA00580228_ERZ1673698 | MGnify/ENA primary metagenome ERZ1673698 (study PRJEB41218, sample SAMN15661768) | gut metagenome | host: Homo sapiens | place: Canada: London | collected 2015-08-20/2019-03-30 | study: EMG produced TPA metagenomics assembly of... | reverse complement strand
TATATTATATATAATATTAATATTAATATAATCAGCATTAATAGATTCGTTATGACCCGCTCCGAGCTTCGCTCTCCGCTAGACTCCCCGTGGAGGATGATACAATCAGTATCAATCACATCAAGTTAATCAGCATCATCATCTCTATTAATATCATTAATACTAATATGATTAAGTCTAACTCATCTTCCATCCTCCACGGGGAGTATGACTTGCATATTTATAATCATATAATCCTCTACGATTGAAATGTTAAAAATAGTTTTTCTCTTGGTAGATTCATTCAAACTTTTACATTTGCTGAAAACAATTAAGTTATGGGTAAAGATAAAAGTGAAACTAAACCTAAATACACTAGAGAATTTCATAGTGGAGAAAGGAATAAAAAAGAAGTTAAAGTTCCTAGTAAACTTAAACTTGGAAATATTGGTATTGATAGTATTATTAAAACTAAATAATTTAGTGTTATGATTAAAGTTGAAAGTAAATTTAAAGATTTTGGTATTCAAATACCTACTGACATTAGCGAAATAACAAGTGAAGCACTTGACGCTATTCTTACTAATGTAGTTGTTGCTAAACATTATTGTGTTGTTGCTCTTTGCCAAAATGAAAGTTTGTTTGGTGTTATTAATAATAAAGTAAGTACAGTTGAGGTTATGCCAATTATTGCTAAAATTAGTAAAGAAGATGCTGAACTTATTGGTATGAATCAAATGGATAAGATTATTATTGACCGTTCTACTCTTGAACGTGGCTATCATCTTTATCTTAAACATAATGTTCTTAGTCCTCAATTTGTTAATAAGTATATTACTAATGATACTGAACTAACTCGTTCTATTACTGTTGGTACTTTTGGACAAAATCAAGGATATAAAAAAGGACAGAAAGTTTGGTTTGTTGAGTTTAAAGTTATAGCTATTAATGATTTAAGAGCTGCTATTACTGATAAACATAAAGCTATTAATCCTTTTGTTTATCATTCTGCTGAAAAAGCTAATTAGCCATTTCATCTAAATAATCGAACTCTTCTTAGAACTACTTATGTATAATTTAAAATTATAGGTACTTGTGTTCTTGTTTATAGTAGTAATCTAAGAAGAGTTCTTAAACTTTCAATTATGGATTTTAAGACTAATACTAGTTTTAATATTGCTAATACTAGTTCTCAAGAAGATTTTGATGATGATTATATTCTTATTTATAAAGATATAAATAATATATTAGATGATATTGGATTTCAAGGTGATGATAGAATACTTTGTAAATCTATTATTGAAAGTCTTGAAAAAGAAGCTAGTATTAATATACGAAAAGATAAATGTGTTGCTATTCCTCATATTGGTACTATTCAAAAGAATTGGTATCGTTCCAAACTTATTAGTCATTATAAAGACTTTAAAGAAGCTAGAAAAACTATGACTAAAGAAGAGTATAAAGAATATACTGCTAAAGTTATGGAAGAGGAAAAGCAAAAACATTATGAAGAAGAAGAAAATATTAAGAATGAACGTAAGTTTAAAAAGAAACTTCTTCCTACTTGGGTTAAACTAAGTAAAAAGCATAGTATTACTTATGCCAATCTTTGGCTATATGCTATGAGTCAACTTGAAATTATTGAATTTGATGAAGAAGTAGAAGAAATATATGAACGGTTTGGAATTGGATTGGATGCTGACCATAGATGAAACTGGTATGCCAAAAGCTCCTACACTTAAACAACTTCTTGATAGAGATGTTAGTCTTCTTTATACTAGAGATAAATCTCCTAATAAAGAGATGTATATTAAAGAAGTTGGAGTTATTTATTATCTTGGTGACCCTAAAGGCCCGTGTCTACAAGAAGGTCTTAGTGAAAAAGAAGCTCTTAAGAAAGCTATTGAAAACTTTGATTTACCTAAAAATTATCAACCTGATATTCTTGTTTGGAAACTTATTAAACGATATTATAACCAAAAAGCTGGAGCTGGTATGGAAGCTGTTCTTAACATTAGACGTGGTATTCATAATGTTGCTCTAGCTGCTAGCAAACTAAATGAGTTGTTGAATGACAAATTATCTGATGGTGCTAGTCTTGAAGATGTTCCAGTTGTTATTGGTTATATGAAACAAATTAATGATTTAGCTAATCAGTTTCCAAATACAATTAAAGCTCTTAATGTAGCTAAAGAAAATCTTCTGTATGAACAAGAGAATGTTGCTGGTAGAGGAGGAGTTGAAATTACTAGTAGTATGATTGAAGAATAAACTGATGCTAATCTACTCCATCCTCCACGGGGAGTCTAGCGTAGGCACGTAGTGCCGAAGCGGGTCCAAGCTAGTGTTGAACTTAATAATATTAATATGGAACTTAGAGATAAAAGATATAATGATATTAGACTTATTTTTCATGAAGAAGAACATAAATATAATGATAGTCTAGGTAATGATTATATTTCAACTACTACTATCCTTCATAATTATGCTCCAAAGTTCGATAAGAACTATTGGTTGAGAAAGAAGTCTAAAGAACTAGGAATAAGTGAGAAGAAACTAGAGGAACAATGGTCAACTATTACTAAAGAAGCTTGTGAACGTGGAACTAATACTCATAATGGTCTTGAAGATGGCGTTAAAGGAGCATCTATGTTTCAACAAGCTATTAATTATCTTGATAAACGAGAAGATGGTGTAATGGTTACTATTGCTGATATACCAAATTTTGGTGCTAGTTATAAGTTACTTAATCTTAAAGATTTTATTGAACTTACTAATAATCGTTATCCTCTTATTTATGATGCGTTTAAAATGTACACTGAAAAAGGATATAAGATTTATAGTGAGATTGGTATATTTCTTATAGATTGGTTAATTAGTGGAACTATTGATATTCTTCTAGTTAATGAAGATACTAATTGTGCTGTTGTAGGTGATTGGAAAACTAATCGTGGTGGATTAAAATTTAGTAGTGGTTATTATAAGAAAGATAAAACAGTTAGACCTGCACAACAAACTAATGTTTGGGTTGATAAAGATGAACGACTTTTAGCTCCTCTTAATCATCTTCCTAATTGTAATGGTGCTATATATAATCTTCAACTTAGTATGTATGCTTTTGCTGTTGAATATATACTTGGTTTAACTATTAAAGGTATTTGGCTGTGTCATATTGATAGTGATTTTGAACTTAATGAATATGGTATGCCAAAAAGATTTTCTGATGGTCTTTATCATATTAAAGAGAATCCTGTTGAAACTACTAAATTCTTTACTATGAATTATCTACGTGACGATATTAATAAAGTTCTTAAAGATAGAGAATTACAAATTAAAGCTAGTGGTGTTCAAACTCAATTTAAACTTGCTATATGAAATTAAATAAAGATAATTTAATTGGAGTAATTATTGGTTTTATTGTTTTAGTTATATTTGCTATTTGTTTATCTAGTGGATGTACTAAACGTATTACTCCAGTTCCTGAAATTCGTTATGTTCCTGTTACTGATTCTACTGCTATTAATGAATTAGTTTTAACTAAAGAATTACTTCGTAGAACTCAAGATTCTCTTAATGCTTATAAGTCTGATACTACAATTAGTGCTGATTATTTTGTAGCTAAATATAAACTTGAACGTATTAGATATTATAATGATATTGCAGGTAAAGGAAATAATATCAAATTTTTACGTTCATGGATTCGTAGAACTCTTGAAGAATAAAATATTATGTATATTGTTAATCGTAGAAAAAATATTAGACTAATTGGTTGTGAGCATTTTATTGATGATGATTTTACATTTGTAATTTATAAAGTTCAAATTAAAGTTCTTTGGTTTTGGATTACAATTAAAGAATTTGATGGAGATGATTATTATGATGCTGTTGATTGTTTTAGATATTGTACTATCCCTTATATAAATTAAATTATGGCTTACTTTGGAGATGCTTTTAAAAAACTATCTATTAAAGAAGGTGGTTATGTAAACGATAAAGATGATGCTGGTGGAGAAACTTATAGAGGTATCAGTCGTAAATATAATCCTACTTGGCAAGGTTGGACTATGATTGATTCTTATAAGAAACATTATACTGTTGGTAGTAAAGAGTTTAAGTCTAAGCTTGATAATGATGTTCAGCTTCAGAAACTTGTTTGGGAAAAGTATAAAATAGGTTATTGGGATGTATTTGAACTTGATGATTTTAATAGTCAGAGAGTTGCTGAACAATTATTTGATACTAACGTGAATTGTGGTCAAGTTGCAGCTATCAAGATGGCTCAAAGAGTTCTTGGACTTAAAGAAACTGGTAGATGGAATCTTGATTTACTTAATAAACTTATCGAAATAAAAGATTAACTTAATACTGTATAGAATTATGAAGAAGATGTTAATAGCAATATTTATAATAGCGATTATCAATTTATGTGTTACTTTGTATTTATCAATAAGTCGTTTTAGTGTAGAAGCCAATTCATATAATAAAAGTGACACTGCTATTAATCATGTTCGGATTGATTCTATACAGTTAGTTATAACTGAAAGAGAAAGTATAGTTTATAAACTTAAAGAACATGAAAAAGATATTGAAGATAAAGTTATTAGTCTTAATGACAGTGCTACTTGGGAGTTATTCAAGAAGTTGGTGTCAGAGTGAGATTGATAATGTAATGCATCCTCCACGGGGAGTCAACACTACTGATACAACTGTTCTTGTCCCTATTAATATGATTAAGATTGCTAATACTAAGATTATTAAAGCTAAACTTTATAAAGATATTATTAATGAACAAGATAGTATAATTAATCTTCATAAGATTAAATATAATGCTCTTTATAAAGAAGTTGAAACTTTACAAAATAATCTTGATAATAGTAATAAAGTAAATGATAATTTAAATAAGTCTATTGAACGTATTAAACGTAAGAATAGATATTTGGTAAGCGGTGGTGCTGTTTGCGCTATCGCTTTTGTTGTTTGTTTACTAGTTAAATAAAATATTATGGCTGATGGTAAATATCCTTTTCTAGAATACATTGAAGAACCTGATAAAGAGAAAAAGTATAAGAAAGCTAGTGATTGTGGATGGTATGACCCTCATAATAACTTTTTAATTGGAGATAGTGGTGGTTTTCTTTTAAATATTAGACCTGGTAAATTTGTTAATACTGAACTTTTTAATGAAGCTGCTAGAACATATCAAGCCACAGGTAAATATACTCAATTTAAAGTTGATAGTATTCCTCATAGACAATTTAGACGTAGAGAATGTGATAGACGACGTAATGGTTTTTCTGCTCCTTGTTGGCAAAATCCAGATGGAAGTATAGAAGATGTTTGGATAACAGGTGGTCATTATAATTTTCTTAATTATACTCGTATGGAACGTACAGATGAATCATCTGTTATTGTTACTGAACATGGAGCTACTGCTAAAAAGATTTATAGTTTTCCTAGTTTTATTGATGCTCAATTTTGGACTTGGCAAATTATAGAATTTTGTAGACGTAATGGTTTGCATCTTATTATTGATAAAACTCGACGTGGAGGTTTTTCTTATATTATGGCTGCTGATAGTTCAAATGAAATTAACTTATCTAAACATAAAGTTGTTATTCATGTTGCAGCTGATAATAAATATTTGATTAAGCAAGGAGGTTTAAGTGACTTTGCTGTTAATAACTTAAAGTTCTTTGAAGAAAAAACTCCATTTAAAAGAGGAATATTTAGTCCTACTACTGATAGTTTTAAACTTGGTTATCGTATGAAAAATGGAGTTGAAGCTGATGATAGTTGGTCTAGTTCTCTTTTAAGTGTTAGTGCTAATAATAATCCGGACTGTGCTATTGGTAAAGATGCTGTTACTATTAAAGTTGAAGAGTTGTCTACAATGCAAAACTTTGATGAGTTTATGAATGTGACTGAACCTACAATGACTGTTGGTACTCGTACTACTGGTACTCTTATGGCTTGGGGAACTGCTACTGCTGCTAATATGCAAATATTTGAACAAAACTTTTATAATCCTAGAGCATTTAGATTTATGGCTTTTGAAAATGTTTTTGATAATGATGCTCGTAATGAAGTTTGTGGATTTTTTAAATCTTATGCTTGGGGTCTTGAAGGAGAAATAGATGGAGTTAAAGGTTTTGATGAAAATGGAAATAGTAATTTACGAATAGGTCTTCAACTTGCTGCACGAGAAAGAATTGAAAAGAAAAAAACTGCTAAGACTTTTGCAGAATATCTTAATTATCTTGGCCAACGTGCTTTATTTCCTGCTGAATCTTTTAGTAGTGCTAGTGAAAATATATTTAGTAGTGAAGCTCTTAATAAATTTGAAGATAAACTTCGAGTTGATAATAGTTATAAGTTTTATACTGATGGTGAGTTATTTGAAGATGGAAGTAAAAAGATTTATTTTAAATCTAATGCTCGTATAAGAATTGAAAATCCTGATATGAAAACTTATGATTATATTCAAGGAGTTCCTAGACGTGGTAATGAAGATCCGCATGGATGTATAAGAGTTTGGTTTGCTCCAGAATATGAAGAAACATATATTAATGATAGACTTATAAGAAGTATTCTTCCTGGTACTTATGTTGCAGTTTATGACCCTGTTGGTATTGATAAAGATAAAAAAGAAATTACTGATAGACATTCTCATAATAGTATATTTGTTGTTGAGATGCCTAGAGAACGTAATGGATTTAAACCTAAATTATGTGCTGCATATTATGGACGTACTGAAAGACTAGAAGAAGCTGATGAAAAGTTTTATCGTTTATGTAAATGGTATAATTGTATTGGTACTGGACTTGTGGAAATAAATCGTGGTGAAACTGTTTCTAACTTTCGTAAATGGAAAGCTACTAAATATCTAGGTTATGAACCTTTATATGTTTGGGATTCTGCTGTTAAAGAAAAAGTTAGTACTAGTTATGGTTATAATATTGGTAGTGGTCCTAAGAAACTAGATGGTCTTCGACTTCTTAAAGAGTTCTTATATGAAGTTATTGGTAAGAATGAATTTGGAGAAGATATTTATGTTTTTGAAAGATTTCTTGATTATCAAACAATTCTTGAACTTAAAAAGTTTAATGCTGAAGGTAACTTTGACCGTATATCTAGTCTTATACTTTTAGGTATATATTGGAAGTCTATTGATATTAAAGGTAAGCGAGAACTTGCTAGTCGTAAGAAAGTTACAGAAGAAAATGATAAAACAGATATTTTTAATAGACAATGGTTTTAAGATTAAACAAATAAAGATATGTATAATTTTGGTAGACTTGATTTCCCTAATCAGCATGTTAGTTATGCTGAAAAACAAGAAGTTGATTGGTATGCTAAATGCTGTGATTACGTTATAGAAGCTGGTATTGCTTGTAAAGCTGATTTTAATGTAGAAGAAAAGTTTAATATCCTTCTTGGTAATATTCCTAGAGAATATTATAGAAAAACTCTTAATCCTTATAATGAGAAAGATGAGAATTTAACTCGTTTTCCAGCTACTATGCGTAATTATGATATGATGAAAGGTATTATTAGAAGATATATTGGTGAATATATTAAAAATCCGCATGATTTTATTGTTGGAGCTAATAATCCAGAAGTTGTATTTGCTAGAGATGCTGAACTTGGTAAACAAATTATGATGCTTGCAGAACAAGCTGTTGCTAAGAAAATACAAGAAAGTTATATGCAGTTTGTTAATGAAGGTAATAATCCTGAGCAATTTAATGTTGAACAAGCTGTTGATATTGAAGCTTTTATTAAAGAATTTAATGAAAATTTTATTGATGATATTAGTGCTCAAGGTCAAGATTTAATTAATGTTATTGATGATTTAACTAATGCTTTTACTATATATGCTAGAGCTTATTTTGAATTTGTTGCTTTTGGAGCTTGTTACACATATAGAGATGTTGTAGGTAATCAATTAATTAAACGTGTTGTTAGTGTTAGAGATGCTTTTCCTGTTCCTAACGATAATATGTTTGCAGAAGATTATGATATGTTTGCTGAACGTCGTATGTTGACTAAACAACAAATTATAGATGAATTTTATGAATATCTTTCTGAAAAAGAACGTGAAGCTCTTGATACATATTATCAATATAGTGCTACTACTTCTAGCGATAAAGCACTTTTAAATTGGGATAAATATATGTATTATTTTGGTGATATATGTAGTAAATTTAATAAAGATGATTTGCAACATATTAAGAACACTAATATAATGGCTCGTGATGCTAATAATGGCTTGTTTGAAGTTTGGCATACTGTTTGGAGAGGTGAAATAAAAGAAGGTATTCTTACATATAGTAATGGAGCATTTGTTACAACAAGAATTGTTGATGAAACTTATCAGCTTAACCCTGCTGGTGGTGATATTAGTATTGAATGGGTGTGGCGTCCACAAGTTTATGAGAGCGTTAGAATTGGTTCTCGTGCTACAAGCATATATCCTTATAAGGCTCGTCCTATTGCTTACAATAGGAATGGTAAACTTCCTTATAATGGTATTGCAGAACTTTTGCCTGGTTTTGGAAGATTTAGTGTTGTAGATACAGTTATTCCTTATCAAGTATTTCGTAATATAGTTTCTTATCATAGAGAAATGGCTATTGCTAAAAATAAGATGAATGTTCTTATGATTGCTAAATCTCTTCTTGGTAAAAAACCTGCTGAAACTATATATCGTATGGCTGCTGATGGAGTGCTTTATATTGATGATGAAGATGATGCTAATCTTGTTAAAGCACAAAATGTTCGTTATCTTGAAAGTCGTATGAATAATTATATTACTGAACTTGGACAACTTATCCAAGAGATTGAACAGACTGCTAAAATGGAATGTGATATGACTCCACAACGTTATGGTGAGATTGCTAATAGTGCTGGTAAAGGAGTTACTGACGAAGCAGTTATTCGTGGAAGTATGGGTTCTGTTATTATTGAATTTATATTTGATAAAATGAGAGAACGAGATTATCAAGCTGAAATGGATTATACTAAACTTGCTTGGATTGATGGTCTTAATACTTCTTATAAAACTAAAGATGGCGATATTAGATATTTAAGTCTTGATGTTAATAGTCATATATTTGCTAACTATATTGTTACTTGTAAAACTTCTGTTAAAGAACGTGAGAAACTTGAACAATATAAACAGCTTGCATTTAGTGCTGCTCAAAATGGTAATATGGATATGGCTAATGCTGCTATACGTGGAGATAATGTTGCTCAAATTAGTAAGCTTATTGATAAGTATCAAAATATTCAACGTGAGCATGAACTTGATGTTGAACGTGTTTCTCAACAAACAGAACAACTTCGTCAAGAATTTGAACTTGCTAAGATTGATAGAAAAGCAGAACAAGATAGAGAAACTATTAGAGTTGAAAAATATCTTGATGGTCAAATTGAGGCTATGAAAGCAAATGCTAATATTATGAGTTTTGATAATGGTCTTAGCGATGCTGAAAAGAGTCAAGCTGAAGAACGTATGGAAAATGCTAGACTTAATCTTGAACGTAGTAAACTTAGTTTAGATGCTCAAAAGACTTCTGTTGAAGCACAACTTAAAGAAAAAGAATTAGCTGTTAAACTTAAAGAAAGTGATGATAAAGTCAAGATTGCAAAAACGAATAAAAATCGTTATGATAGTAAAAGTAAATAATCGACTGTACTTCTAAATTTTGTTCATAATAGGGCTGGACTTGCTTGTGAAAGTAGGTTCAGCCCATTTTCATTTTTCTTTACATAACATGAGCCATTTTAAGCTCATTTTAAGCACTTTATTCATTTCGTGATAGATTAATCATTATGATAAAATTTGATTCATACATGGCTTCTCTGAAAGCGACAGGTTAGGTTATCAGTAATAAATATCCTAGTTAGCAATAGTATGTTAGTCGGCAAATCGGCTTAAAGGTGAACATATTTTAACGATACAAGTAAAACTCGTATTATTATTATAGTTTATATTTGTGGTATAGTAATTAATTAAAAACAAAGAATTATGCCTAATTTTGATAGTTTTGGTTTTAATGGTGAAACATCTAATGGTGATGGAAAACCTACTGACGACATTACAGACCTTGATACAGGTAAAACAGGGCAGTTAGATGCTGATGGTAATTCTATTGATGATATTACTAATAATGGTAATGGAGATGGGAATAGTGATTCTAATGCTAATAAAGATAACCAATCTTCATCCTCCACGGGGGGTAAGCCTAATGACAAAGCGAATGACGCTGATGCTGAACATGGTTTAGAAGAAGGTACTATTATCGAAGATGGAGATAATAAATATACTGTTGATAAAGACGGTAATCTTATTGACGATAAAGGTAATATCTTTAAAGCTAAAAATGAAGTTGCTGCTTATCTTAAAGAATTTGAAGTAGAAGATACTAAAGAAGAAAATACTATTGATGTTAAATCGATTCAAGAACTTGTAGGTGTTTCTGTTACTTCAGAAGATGGTAAACCAGTTGCTTTTGATAATACTCCTCAAGGAGTTGCAAGTTATATTCAATCCGTTATTGATTTAAAACGTGACGAATTTGCTCAAGCTGGTGTTAATAAGTTATTTGAAGATTATCCTATCGTTGGTGATTTTCTTAATTATTATGTTGCAAATGGTAATTCATTTGAAGGCTTTGGTGAACTTCGAGATAGAAGCGGTATTGAAGTAGATGAAAATAATGTAAGTCAACAAGAAGCTATTGTTCGTGAGGCGTTTAAGGAATTTAATCGTCGTGGTAATGTTGATAAGTATATTCAATATCTTAAAGATAGTAATGAACTTTTCAATGTTGCTAAAGAAGAACTTGAAGCTCTTCAGAAAGCTGATAACGAAATGCGTGAAGCTAATGCTAAAGAAGCTATGCGAGTTAAAGCAGAAGAAGAGAAACAACTTGTGGAATTTTGGAATGGAGTTAAAGAATGTATTGATAAGCGACAGATTGCTGGTTATCGTATTCCCGAAACTGTTATTATTGAACGTAATGGTAAACAGATTTCTACTACTCCTGAAGATTTCTTCAATTATGTTTATCAAGTTGATGATAAAGGACTTTCTCGTTATGAAAATGATTTAATGAAGTTATCTCCTGCTGAAAGACGCGATGAAGAACTGCTTAAGGCTTGGCTTAAATATACAGGTAAAGGTTATGATAGTTTGATAGAAATGGCTGTTTCTGATAAAGAAGCTAAAAAGTTGAAACTTACTGCTAGTCAACGTAAATCTACAAAAGGAGCTATTAAAATAACTAAACCTGATAGTAAAAAAAATGCTCTAATAGATGAGCGTTTTGGTTATTAACATAATAGTAAATTTGTAGATGAAAACATTACGTGTTATTGGACAAACTCGTTATGAAGATAGAGGTTATTCTAATGAAGAATCAATTGCTTATCTTCAACTTCAAAAGCCAGAAGAAATTAATAGTTTTCTGACTTATAATTATGGTATGGATGATGACCGTTTTCCTTTAAGTTTTATTACTGAAGGTCAAGGTAGTCGTGGTATTAAAGATGTTGCTACTGTACAATGGACTTGGAAAACTATGGGTCGTATGAAGTTTACAGACTTTGTAACTTACTTTAATAGTGCTGTTACTAAACCGGGTCAAAATGGTAGTGAATTTGAAGTTCATTTCTCTACTCATTGGTTTATTGAACAACATGGTCTTACTGCTCCCGATGGTGTTACTCAAGTTCGTATTCAGAAAGACTTAGGTGAATCTGCTTATGGTTATGCTTATCTTTTGAAACTTACTTCTCCTAATCCTGATGCTTATGTTGACCCTCAATGGTTGGCTAAAGGTATGTATTGGGCAATGAGTGCTCCTACTGTTTCTGAATCTTATTCTAAAGGTAATAGAAGCAATACTATGGGGCCTGCTGGAATGACTTCTCAACTTGAGTTTTATCGTTATTCTAAAGAAATAGCTGGTAATCTTGCTAATGTTGTTACTCAATATCAATTCCAAAATGATAATGGTGGTACTTCTAATCTTTGGATTAACGAAGAGATGCGACAGTTCAACTTGCACATGAGAGTAATGAACGAAGAACGTTTGTGGAAGTCTGAATATAACCGTTTACCTGATGGTACTATTCCTTTGAAAGACCATGATAATGGTAAACCTATTCCTCGTACTGCTGGTATGTTAGAAATTTGTCGTGAATCTAACTACGATACTTATGGTGAAGTTCTGACTGTTAATAAACTTGAACGTACAATCGGTGATGTTCTTGACCGTGATACTCAAGATGGTGATAAGAATGTAGCTCTTATGGGTGGTAAAGGATTTATTCGTGACTTTGAAATGGCTATCAGAACTGATGCTAAAGAAAACGGATTTATTACTCCTCTTGGTGAAAAGATGATTCAAGATAATGGTGATGGTCTTTCTTATGGACGTTACTTTAATAAGTATAAAACTCCAGATGGATATACTATTACTGTTATTCATAATGCTTATTTCGATAAGGGTACTGATGCTGAAGCTGCTAAGCAAAATGGTATGATTCATCCTACTACTGGCTTGCCTATTACTTCTCATCAAGCTGCTTTGATTGATATGAGTAATTATAAAGGTAATCAGAATGTTCGTATAGTACGTCAAAAAGGACAGGCTTATAAAGCTAAAGTTATCGAAGGTATGACTGATATTCCTGCTTGCTGGGGATTGCCTAATACTAATCATGCAGCTACTGAAATTGATATGGCTCGTTATGAAGTTAAAGGCTCTATTGGTTTGCAGGTAGATAATACCACTAAGATGTTCTTATTGAAATGTGTATTATAATCATTTAAAAGAAGCTATTTAAGATATGGATTTTAACAAAGTAAATGAAGCTAATAAAGCAGGAGAAAATACTCCTGCTGCTTCTAATATAAATACAGATAAACAGGTTATACCCCCCGTAGAGGATGGAGTAGATAAACAGCCTGCTAATACAGTAGGATTTAGAGATGAAAGTCTTGATGAACCTTATACTGAAAAACGAACTATTACTATTAATTTAGTTACTAATTATTCATTATATCGTAGAGTTAATGATAAAACATTACCTAAACGAATGGATAAGATTGGTAGTTGTGTTCGTAGTTCTCGTACTCTTTCTTCTAATAAAGGTGAGATTGAATCTTATTTTCCTGCTTTAATTGGTCTTGCTCCTAATAATGAAAACTTTATTTCACGGGTTAAGGCTTATCTTAATAATATTAGTGTTTCAATTGATGAACTAGGTAAGACTTTTGATATTTCTTTCTTTTGGAATCGTAAACGAGATTATCTTCGTTTTAGAGCTGAAGAAGAAGCTATTGAAACTGCTTATATGAATAGTGACCGTAAAGGAGTTAAAGAACTTAGAGAAGCTCTTGAAGCTAAAATTACTAAGTTAAATCTTCTTGAAAGTGAAAAGTATAAATATGGTTATCCTATTGTTCTTGATGATTATCTAATTTATCGTCATTGTTTATTATATAAAGATGTAGCTAAAGATATTGCTCTTATTAATTCTGACCCATCTATTAGATTTTATTTTAAAGATGACCAAAGAGAAGCTGAGCGTCTTGCTAAACATCGTCAGGAAATTAATTCTGCTAAAGGCAATTATGTTAAACTTCTCACGAATAGTGATTTGTTTGATGCTGTATTTATTCAATACTGTGTTGCCAATAATATTAATATTCCTAACGGTATGGCTATGGATGTTGTTGATAAACAATCACATCTTGATAAATTTAGTACAAATGAACCTGCTAAGTTTAATAAACTTTGCAATGATAAAGATATTACTATTAAATCTTTAATTGAGGTTCTTATTTCTCGTGGAGAATTTATCAGAGCAATTCATAATCAGAATATTACTACTCCTGATGGTGAGTTCATTGGTGCTAATGTTAAAGAAGCTGTTACATGGTTTAAGAATCCTACCAATAGTGCTCTTGTTAGTGCTTATAAAAATAAACTTAAAAACATTTGATTATGAACATTGGGGAGATGCACGTGACGTTCAGAGAACTGGCACAACAGATGGGTATGCAGACCGTTCGTGCTATTCTCATGGAAGATATAGATATTTGTCTTAATGCTGCTATAATTGAAAAAGCTAGAAATGTAATAGTAGAAAACGTTGGACCTGTTCCTTATAATGATAAGGTTGCTCGACAAAATGCTTCTATTAGTCCTGTTAATGCTCTTAGAACTTTATACACAGCGGGTACTGTTAACGGCGAAGATATTACAGGTGGTGGAACAGAAGTTGACCCTTATAAAATTAACATTGATAGCGACGGAATAATGCTATATACAGGCTTTCAAGTTAGTTATAATGGCAAGACAATTTATGATTGCAGAATTATTGAAGCTGAAGATTTAGGTCAAACGCTAAGAGATTTCTGTAATCGTGCTGCGAAAGATGCTCCGATAGTTACTATATTTGGTGATGAATCTGGTATTAATGTTAATATATATACTGGACGTAATAATACAGTTAAACCTCAATTAGTTAAATATCTTTATATCAAAGAACCTGCTAAAGTTAAATTTGATGAAGATAGAGAAGAAGATTGGGTTAATTGTGATTTACCTCCTTATTTACATATGGAAATAGTTATGCGTGCAGTACAGATTTATCTTGCTAGTATTGGTGCTACTTCTAATGGAGCTGATAAACAAAGTTAAACTCTAAATTAAATTAAAAATGAGACAGTTTTTGTTAGCGGGCAATGTCGCTTATGGAGCGAGATTACCTCTTGCTGCTGGAGCGGTTGCTTTTACTTATCTTGCTAATGGCAAGGAAACTATTGACGCTGACGGTACTAAGATTACCGATAAGTTTTACATTAATCTTGGTCGTGAAGCAAATGGCCCAGTAGTTCTTCCAGCTTATAAGAAACATCTTACTTTTGTTAAAGGTGTTTATCAACCTGCTACTACTTTCTCTGCTAATCTTACTATCGGAGATGTAAATGCTTATTCTGATTATTCTATTATGATTGTGAAAAAAGGATTAAAGTTCAATGAACGTAATCGTTGGACTGCTACTATTCATACTGGTCTTAATCCTACTGCTAATGATGTAGCAAAGAAATTAGCTAACCAAATTAATAATAATACTATTGGACATGGTATTAAAGCATCTGTTGCTGAGGCTAAAATTACTCTAACTGCTGAGTCTAAAGGTATTGATTATGAAATTCTTGGAGCTGATGAATTAGTTGGTATTGCAGTCACAGTTACAGCTCACGGTTTACCTGCTTATGGTGACGCTGCTTATATTATTGATTTAGCTAATAAGGCTGCTGCTGATGCAGGTATTGAATATACTTACCGTGATACTTATACTGAACTGTATCCTGCATATCCTATTAATCCTTTAAAACAACCTGACAGTGCAGATGCTGGATATACTATCTTTACTCTTCGTTTTGCTGTTCCACGTGAAATGAAAACTAGAGATGAAGTTGTTCATCAGATTGTACAAATAGCATTTCCTACTGGAGCTACTGCTATTACAACTGTTGAAACTATCCTTAAAGCTATTGCTACTGAAGAAAAAGCATAACCTACTACCCGACTTGATTAGGTAAATATTAGGTAATATTAATCAAATAGGGGCTATTGGTATTAGCATTAGTGTTGATACTGATAGTCCCTATTCTTGTATATAAGAAAATGGAATTAATAGAAAATGCCTTTGAACAAGGTCTTATTCCAGGAATTGTTATTGTTGTTTATCTTATAATTAATAAGATACTTGATAACAATAAAAGAAATCCTTTAGATGATATTGCCAAACTTCTTAATATAGTTACTAAAGATATTATTGAAAAAGATAGAGAAAAATCTAAAGCTGTTGTTTCTATTACTATGGTTAATGCAGCTTCAGGATGTGCAAAGTTTGTTGCTTCAACTATTATTACTAATAATATTGATAAAAATCGTGATCAAATTGAATATAATGCTAGACATTTAGTTAATAGTGTTTATTATGATGCTTATTCTAAATTAAATATGTATCGTGGTGATGAAGATTATCTTAGTCATTATATGAAAGAAGAATGGAAAGAAGATATTTATAGTGATATTATAAATATTGTCTATAATAAAAATCTTGATTCTAATCAACGTATTCTTGCGTTTAATAAACGTGTTGATATTAGAGTTAATGATTATACTGCTTATATTATTCATAAGGCTTTTAAATAAGATGATATTATGATAAGAGGTTATATTAATAATCCAAAACAGCTATCTAAAGAGATGCAATTACGCATTGCAAACATGGCTGAAAAACAGGTGAGAATAGCAGAATTAGGCTTCCCATTGAACGAAAAAAATTGGTGCAAGCTAACACAAGGACAAATTTTGATTCAAGCACTAGAAGCCTTAGAATTGCTTTCTGATGAGCAACAAAAATCAATTATTAATTCATACAATAACTTGATGATAGAATGAGTGAACAAATAGATGATAGTTATGTTAATGGTGTCTATGTAAAAGCTGATGGAACTGAACAAGTTGAGATTAGTCCTCAATATGTTTATATGACTGTTCCTAGCAAATATGTTTGTGTTTATCATAAACTATTAGTTCTTATGGCACAATATGGTCTTGATATGCTTAATGATTGTTCTGCTACTTGTAAAGGTAATAATAAAAATATTGTTACTTGTTGGAATATGTTTCAATCTGCTATGGCAGCATATCAACTTGGTCAAGATAAACTTGCTGAAACTCTTCTTAAATATATTAAAGGTCAACTTAATATTATTTATGAAGGTAGTGAACAAGTTCAGTATAGTGGTTCTATTACACTTCCTGTTGATGAAGAAGGTAAAATTCATGCAATAGTTAGTTGTGGAGATGCTCCTAAGTTTTATGTTGACCCTGAAACTGGTAAACTTTGGGAGAAGAAAGAAGAAGGTAAAGAATATAATGAAACTTATAGTCTTAGTGATGTTGATTATGATAATAAATAATGTGAATGTATTCCATCCTCTACGGGGGGTCTACACTATGAATTTAGTAAACCTAGAGAACGTATGAAAACAATAGAAGAAGAACTTGGTAAAGTTAGTCTTACTTGTAATGGTCAATGGAATGATAGACCTTATGAAAGACTATGTATAGTTCATGACGGTTTCTATGCTAGCTATATATCTCGTAAAGCTGTTCCTGCCGGTATTCCTTTATCTAATGAAGAGTATTGGCAACCTATTGCTAAACTTCGAGAAGATTTAGTTATTGATTATGAAACTTTCAAGAAAGAAATACTAGAACTTATTGCTGTTGTTCAAAGAGGTCTTAAAGCTGCTAGAATTGTAGTATCTACAATGGAAGATAGAGATGCTCTTACTTGGGAACAGATTGGAGTAGGTTGTGAAGTTTATGTTATTGAAACTAAAAAGAGTTATATTCTTGATGAAATAACTCCTGTTACTAATGCAAAGAAATGGCATCTTGAAGCTGATTCTGAAATTGGTTCTAAATTTGTAGAATCATTTAGTGGTATGTTTCCAAGAGCTATTGCTGAACGTGCAGTTGCTGATGAATTTGGTATTAATATTCAAGATAATTATCTTCGTCGTAATGTTGTAGTTAATTATATGGCACAAGTGCTTAAACAGTATTTTGAAGATAATGCTGTTCAAATACTTGAAGGTCAGATTACTCCTGAAATGCTTAGTGAATCTGTTAAACAAATGTTTACTTCTTCGCAGATTACTAATGCAGCTGATGAAGAAGATTTAACTGTTGTTAATAATCTTCTTAAATTTGCAGATAAAGACTATAATACAAATGATTATAGTGGAAAGGCTCGTAAATATCTTCGTAAGAATATGATTAGTGGTGTTAATACTCTTACTCAAGATATGATTAACGAGCCTAATACTATTTATATACTTCAATATGATTATTGTTTAGCTGGACAAACTATTGAACTTCCAAATAATAGTATTATTCTTTGGAGAGGCGGTAGATTGTATGATGGTGCTGTTAAATTGAATCAATGTAGACTTCTTAGTAATTATCGTCAAGAAGATATGTTTGATAAAGAAAGTATATCTCTTGATGGAAATTGGGCTACTGGTCAAATACTTTATCATCCTCTTGATTTAGGTGAAGATAATAAACAAGTTGAAATTGTTGGTTGGAGTGGTTCTTATACTAATGATTTTTATTGGTTTTGGGATGGCGAAAAATGGGTAAGTATGGGTTTTGATTTATCTGTATATCTTACTCGTGCTGAATTTGAAGCTTTCCTAGAGAAGTTAAGAGAAGAGATGGAAAAGTTCTATGCTTGGCTTCTTAAAGAACTTAAAAAGATTAATGACCATCTTGAAATTCATGATAACCAAATATCTCAATTACAACAAAATATTGTTGATATTAATAATAGAATTAATAATCTTATTACTGAATATAATGCTAAATTTGAAGATATTTATAATAAGATTGGAGATTTAAATAGTAATATTGAAAATAATATTAACAATCTTGAACAATATATTAATAATAAGATTGAAGAAATTCTTAATAAAATAAACCAAAGTGGTAGTAATATAAGTAATGCGTATAAACAGTATTTTGAAAGTAATTATGTATCAATGTTTAAAAATAAGATTAAAGCTGGTACTAATATTACTTTTGTAGAAAATACTGATGGTACTATTACTATTAATGCTGCTGGTGGAGGTTCTGGCGGTGGTGGATTAACCGAAGAAGAAGTACGTAATATTATTAATTCTATGCTTAATAATTATTATACTAAGCAAGAAATTAATGATATTATTGCAGGTCTTGAAGGTGGTGGTGGCTCAGGCGGAGATGGTACTCATAATGTTATGTCTACAACTCAACTTGGCGAAGCTAGAACAGGTAAGTATCTTATTATGAATAAATTTGCAGAAAGTGAAACTAAACCTAGTAGACTTGATGTAGATTTTAATTCTCTTTATACTGATATTAAAAATAAATTAGTTGGAGAAGGATTTGGATCAGGTGGTGGAAGTGGAGAAGGTGGCGGTGTTGCTGCTAGTCAAATTCAAGCTTGGATTGCTGCTGTTGTTCCTATTGGTTCTATTATGCTTTGGGATGATTCTAATCCTCCTGCTGGTTGGGAAGTTTATACTGCTGCTCAAGGACGTTTTGTTATGGGTTATATACCTAATGGTATTAATATTTATAATAATCCTAAACAAGGAAATCTTAATTGGACAACAGTTCTTAAAAATATTAAAGATACATATGACCCTGCTGCTCCTGGTCTTAATATAAGTGCATATGCATTTTATATTGGTGGTACAGATTTGCCTCTACATCAACATGCTGTTGCTGTTGGTAAAAGTAAATCCGGTGATAATAACCATCAAGTTATAGCACCTAGTAACTGGAGATTTATATCAGGTGATTTAGATGGTGATGTTAAAAATGGTTATCCTTATGGTACTGATAGAAATAGACTTGATAATCTTGGCATTAATCGTTCTACTAATTGGTATATGACTGGACCTAATATTAGCAATAATGGTGAAATGACTTGGAGCCAAATAAGTGGTAATAGATGGACAGGTGATTATCTTGCTATTAATAAACTTATGCCTACTATTGCTTTACATTATATTAAACGTGTTTCTAATCCGTGGTAATTATGGCTGAAGAAGAAAATGTTTTTGTTGGTACTAATTGTCAATCTTTTGACCCTAGTAAAGTTCAATGTGATAAAGAGGGCAATATGCCAATTCATATACTAGATAAGTATTGTGAAGAAAATGATACTAGGTATAATATATATCCTTTAACTGTTATACAAGCTATATTTGATGGTTTAACTGGTACTAGACTTGATAGAATACTTGCTGCTTGTAATAGTGTTTATTTAACTTGGGAAGGTACTTTTGCTGATACTGTTAATAAACTTGATAAAATTTATCGTCGTAAAGGATATATTATTACTTATCGTGATGCAACTAATATTAATTGGACACAACGATATAATAGTGATGATATTAGCGATACTGCTTGGACTAATCCAGATAATTGGGAGGGATGGTCTTTTGATACTGTTATTAAAGATTTAGCAGAAGCACTTGAAAAGATATTTACTAATATAGGTGATTATAAAGACTTTCTTGATATTATTACTAGTTTTATTAATGATTTTGTTATTAATGTGTTTAATAATATTAATAATTATCCTAAACTAGTTGAAATTATTAAGAATAGTACAGTTGAAAGTTTGCCTATTATTATTAGAGATATATTTAATAATATTAATGAATATCCTGAGCTTAAAGAGATGTTTAATCAATATATTAAACAATGGACTGAATCTATCTTTAATAATATTTCTTCTTATCCTGCTCTTAATCAGTTTATAACTAATGCTATTAATGCTCATGTAGAAACTACTATTGGCAACATATTTAATAATATTGATAATTATCCTGTTATTAAGAATCTTATTATTACTAATACTGTTAATAAAGTAGTTGATATATTTAAGAATATTGGTCAATATCCAGAATTACAAGAAACTATACAGAATAATATTAATGAACGTGTTGATTATATATTTAATAATATTAATAATTATCCTGAACTTATTGGTATTCTTTCTGATTTAGTTTGTAATTGTGTTAAGAATATATTTGCTAATATTAATAATTATCCCGGTCTTGTTACTTGTATTAACAATGCTGTAAATAGTAGAGTTAATTATATTTTCAATAATATTGATAGATTTCCTATTCTTAAGAATCTTATTGAGAATAAAGTAGAAGCTAGAGTTACGTATATATTTGAACATATTAATAACTTTACTGAACTACTTAATGTTATTAAAGGTAATATAGAAAATATCTTTGATAATATTGATAATCATCCTAATCTTAAAGTTGTTATTGAGAATAAGGTTGAATCTACAGTTGAACATATTCTTAATAATATAGATAATTATCCTATTATTAAAGAGAAGATTATTCAATTCTGTAATGAAGCTATTGAAGCTAAACGTGGTGTAGCTAATGGAATTGCTAGTCTTGATGGAGATGGTAAAGTTCCAGCAAGTCAATTACCAAGTTATGTTGATGATGTTCTTGAAGGATATTATGTTGATGAAACTCATTTTGCTGAAAAATATATTGATGATGCTCCTGTGTATTATACTCCTGAGAAAGGTAAGATTTATGTTGATATAAGTGAAGATACTGAATATAGTGGTAAAACTTATCGTTGGTCTGGAACTAAATATGCAGTTATATCTGAAACTTTAGCTTTAGGTGAAGTTACAGGTACTGCTTATGATGGTGGTAAAGGTAGAAAAGCTACTGCTATAACTAATAGTTTGCCAAATACTATTGTAGATACTTTAGAATTTGGTAAAGCATATACTGATTATGTACAATTAAAATATCATTATTATAGTAAACAATTTGTAACTGACCAAGATGACCATTATGCAGCACAACCTAATAGATATGTAGATATACCTATTGCTACTTCTAAATTAGCCGGGGTTATGTCTGCTGCTGATAAAGTTAAACTTGATGAAACTTTACCTAATCAAATTACTAAACTTAGTAATAATGTTTATACTAAAGAAGAAATTAATAATAAGTTTAATGATGTTCCAACAGTAGAAAATACTTATACTAAAGCTGAAGTTGATAAAGCTATTGCTGATGCTATTAAAGCTTTAATTCCTGCCGGTTATGAACTTGTTATTAAAAAGAAAACAACTTAATATTAATCATGGTGGTACTGAATAAGTGCCACCATTTAAAGTTTATAAAGTTATGCAAAATATTAATCAGCAATTATATGAAAATAAAAGCACACCTGAAGAATTTATTCCTGTTTATGGTGTAGTTATTACTGTTCCTACTGGAATATATATTAATGGACAAAAAGAATTTACTTGTGATAAAACTTTTGATGAAGTAAAAGAAATATTATTAAAAGGCGGAAGTATTATTGCTGTTGATAATAACAATAGTAGAATTAATTTTGATATAATTGATATAGGTAATAATAGCATTAGTGCTACGATTACTTATTTTTCTCCTAATGGCGGTGGAATTAATAAAATTGATTTAAGTTGGGATAACGGTATAGCTAGAGTTGGAGGTGAAGAAACTAAAAGTATTAATACTTTTGTAGCTATAAATAGTAATTCAATTATTAAATCTTATGATATTGGTAATATTACTATATTATTAACAAATGATGGTAGTAAAGAAAAAGTATTAGCTGCTATTAATTCTATTTTTACTAATTTTGCTGGATTTGTTACAGCTATTGGTAAACCTAATTCTGTATTTCATAATGGTAAATATGGTACATTTAATGTTAGATATACAGATAATATTATAATTATTCAATGGAGTAATGCTAATGCAATTCATCATGTTGCTTTATCAGAAGATGGTTCATATGTTTATAATACTATTCAGATAGTTGACCAAACTCTTTATAGATTATCTAAACTTACTATTGATCCAATAGTTAATCCTAAAATATGGGTTGGTACTGCTACTCAATATGCAGCTATTGCACAAAAAGATAATAATACTACTTATATAGTTAAATCAAATGTTTAAATTATGGCTATATATCAAGGAGATGTTGAAATACATGATATTAAAGTTGGTAATATAGATGTATTTGAAATATATCAAGGTAATAAACTTGTTTATCCTGAAAATACAGATGTTACTATTACATTTAAATTGAATGTTTCCGGAACTGTTACTATTAATGGTTATACTCCTGTTATAAGTGAAAATAATACTAAATTTGTATTTACTATTCCTATTAAGACTGATTATACTGCTAATATTACTGCTGAACATTATAAATCTCAAACTATTAGTGGTAACAGTGGTTATTTACCTATAACTCATAATGTAGAATTAGAATGGGAACAAAGATTTATATCTTATACTGTTATTTTTCCTACTGATGGAGTTAAGGTTTTATTTGATGGAATAGAAAAAGGAGTTATAACTAATGGTAAGTTAGTTGTATTAATTGATGATACAGAAGCTAAAGATAGTTATACTGTTACGTTTAAAGGTAGTAAAGCTAGTATATATGACACTAGTACATTAACAGTAGTTAATAGTTCTATTGCTAATACTGGTGGAAGTTATGATTTAAAACTTCCTACTAGTTCTGTTAAAAGTAGATATAAGAGAACTGACTATGCATCCTCCACGGGGAGTATAACCAAGGGTTCTACTTATGCTGGAACTTGGATTGAAACTGTTGTTAATCTTACTGCTAGCTTTACTAGTTCTACTACTTTAGGTAGTATAAGTAATAATGTACTAACTATACCTAATAATGAATCTACTAATGCTAAAAGTGGAACTTTAACTGTTATATTTACTTTAGAAAATAAACAAACTAAAGAAGTTAGTGTTGCTTTAAATCAAGCTGCTGGTGCTAAAGTTTATACCGATTGGGTACTAGATTTACAAACTGATGGAACTAGTGTTGAAGCTAAAGGCGGTACTAGAACTATTACTGTTAATGTTGCCCGTAGAACTTATAGATGGAATAACACTGGTACTGTTTATAGTGAAACTGCTACTCCTACTCTTAGTATTAGTGGTAGTGCTAGTCTTAGTGGAAATCAAATAAAATTTACATCAAACGAAAGCGTTTCAGCCCGTTCAGCGACACTTACAGCTAGTTATGTAGGATTGTCCAAAACGGTTACGATAACGCAGCAGGCAGGCGCGAAAGTGTATTCAGCGTGGTCTGCTTGGGCTGTTTCTATCTCGGCAAGTACGCAAACAATAGCTGCAAGCGGTGGGTCTGCTACGATAACTACTAATGCTAGTCGTTCTCGTACTTGGACTTGGAATGGAGTTGGTACTACACATACTGATACAGAAACTGCTACACCTACACTTAGTGGTAGTGCTGGCGGATTTACTTTAAGTGGTAAAACTGTTACTGCTAGTAACAATACTACAACAAATAGTCGTAGTATAACTATTACTGCTACTAGCAATAGTGTTTCTAAATCTATTACTATAACACAATCTGCTGGTGCTAAAGTTTATGGTAATTGGTCTAGTTGGACTGTTAATATTAGTGCTGATAAAACTAGTATTGGAGCAACAGGTGGAACAGCTACTATATCAACTAGTGCTAGTAGAACTAGAAGTTATACATGGAATGGTGTTGCCGGTTCTGGTGGTACAGAAACTGGAAATGGAAGTCCTTCATTAAGTAAAGTTAGTGGAAGTGGTAATTGGACTAGTCCTAAAGTTACTTATGGAAATAATACTAGTACAAGTGGTAAATCAACTGTTATTCGTGCTACTATTGATTCAACTACTAAAGATATAACTATTAGTCAATCTGCTGGTGCTAAACAATATAGTGCTTGGTCTGCATGGACAGTTAATATTTCTAATAGTGGAAATGTTGCTGCTAGTGGAGGTAGTTCAAATATAACTACTTCTGCAAGTAGAACAAGAACTTGGACATGGAACGGAGTTAGTGGAAGTGGTGAAACTGAAACAGGAACTGGAACACCTACTCTTAGTAAAGTTAGTGGAGCTGGTTCTTTTGCTAGTAATAAAGTAAGTTATGATAATAATACTTCTACAAGTGCTAGAAGTACAGTTATTAGAGCTACAATGGATTCTGTAACTAAAGATACTACTGTAACTCAATCTGCTGGTGCTAAAACTTATAGTAGTTGGGGAGCATGGTCTATTAGTTTAAGTGTTAATGTAACAACTATTGCTGCTGCTGGTGGAAATGCTACATTATCTACTTCTGCTACTAGAAGTCGTACTTGGCAATGGAATGGCACAGGAGCAACTTATACTGAAAATGCTAGTGGTTCTCCAACATTAAGTAAAGTTAATGGTGCAGCTTCTTTAAGTGGTTCTACTGTTAGTTATGGTAATAATACTTCTACTAGTTCTCGTAGTTCTGTATTTAGAGCAACTATTGATAGTGCAACTAAAGATATTACTATAACACAATCTGCTGGTGCTAAAGTTTATGGTAATTGGTCTAGTTGGACTGTAAATTGTAGTGCTAGTAGTTATAAAGTTTGGGCTGGAGGTGATTCAGTAACTATTTATAGTAGTGCTTCAAGAAATAGAACTTGGACTTGGAATGGTGTTGCTGGTTCTGGTGGTACTGAGTCTAATAATGCTACTCCTACTATTTCTGTTACAAGTGGTGTTGGAGTTTTAAGTGGTAATACTTTAACTTTTAGTAATAATACATCTCCTGATGCTAGAACAACTAGAGTTACTGCTAATTATAATGGAGTTACTGATTATTGCGATGTTATGCAATATGGTGGTAATAAAGTTACTGGAAGTTGGACATCTTGGCAAGTAACTATATCTGCTAGTCCTATGAATATTGCTGCTAGTGGTGGTAGTTCTACAATTCTTTGTCATGCTTCTCGTACTAGAAATTATACTTGGAACGGAGTGGGTACTACTTATACCGAAACTGAAAATGGTAGTCCTACATTAAGTAAATCTGGAGATGGTACATTAAATGGTACTACTAGCGGTAGTAAACTTACTTATGGTAATAGAACTACTACAACAAGTAGAAGTACAACTGTTACTGCAACTTATAGTGGAGTTAGTAAATCAATTAATATTACACAATCTGCTGGTGTTAAAACAAATATAACTTCTTCTACAAAAGTATTGTTTTTGTATGACGGGGCAAGTGATTATGTTGAAGCAATTAATAATTCTGTGTATATTAATAATGCTAGAGATAATGATGGAAATTATAATGGAGCAGTTCAGTATAATATTCGATTTAAAGTTATTATTACTGAAAGTTATAAATGGAATAATGTAGGTAATGTTATTTCTTCTGAATCTTATGGTAGTATTGACCGTCATAAAGATATTTCATTCAATACTAGCACTTTATTACATAAAGATACTGATAATTCTTATTACGGTAGTTTTAGTATAATATCTAAAGCTAATGCTGATGAAGAAGAATATTTAGCAGAATATATAACTAATAATAATATAATTATTACTTTATATGTTAGACGTCCTAGATTATATTGGCAAATATGGTGTAATGAAATTCTTGAACAAAAAGACCAACCTTTTATTGTTAATGTTAATGATGTTACTAGAACAAAATTATATAATAATAATACTATAACTGAAGGTTGTGCTGGTAGTGGTGAACAATATTTATATCTATTTAGTACATCAAATATGATGACTAGTAGAAGTATAACTGTAAAATTAATAAGAAATAATAATCCTAATGATGCTTGTAAATTAACTGGTTTTACTGATATAAATACACATACTAAAACTAGTGTTGGTCTTGAAGAAGATAAAACTGTTATAAGAGCATTTGTAACAAGTTACATTCAAACATTGCCTATTAATCTATGTAAAGTTACATTTGAATATGCTAAACTAAAATTTAGAGTATTTATAGCTAAAGGTACTGGTAATTAATATGATAAGAATACTATTTAATATAACAATATTATTAATGCTTATATTGTTTATTTACTCATTAAAGTTATTTAAATTAATCACATAATTATGAACAATAAACAACTATATGAAAAGTTAGGTCAGAATAGTTATGATAAAGTATTTCCTATTACTTATCTTCAAAATATTCTTGACAAAGATACAAATAATGATTTAACTGTTGTTCTTTCTCGGTTTAATCATTTATGGATTCCATATCAAGGAACTAGAGTTAATACTCGTAAAGTTGTTCCTGCTATTTTTAGACGTAATAGTCTTACTATTAGCTATTATGACGCTGAACATAATCTTTCTGTAACTGAAAGTTATATAGGTAGTAATCTACAAGCTGGTGTTGAAACTAGTTGGGTTTCTGATGATAATTGGACAAAAATTCTTAGTGAAAAGTATCTTGAAGAGAATGGTGCTAAGATTCCAATTGCTAATGGAACTATTGATTGGGATATGCTTAATGAAGCTCTTAAACAAATGATTGCAGGAGATGGTAAAGTTAATATTATTAATTATCCTGATGAAGAAGATATTACTATTAGATTAAGTCCAGGTTGTTGTAATGTTAATCGTCTTAGTTTTAAAGATAGACCTTATGAACCTGAATATAAAAGTGGTAAAGGATATAAAATAATTCGCAAGGTCTTACTCCCCGTGGAGGATGATGCTAGTAATGCAGAACAGCTTTTATTTGATGGTTTTCTTGATGATACTTATTGTGAACAATATGGTCAAATAATTCTTAATACTGATAAATATGAAGTTATTAGAACAGATTTAGGTAATACTGCTGGTATTTATTATGATACTTATCATAAATTATTTGTTCTTAGAGTTAAGACTATTAATGATGGAGTTGGATTTTATAATTATTATACTAGATGGACTATTGTAGAACCTACTGATAGAGTTCATCCTCTACGGGGGGTCAACACTGCTGACTATGGAAATAGTGAAGATTATAATATTTATAATACTTGTCTTTCTGATGAACGTCCAAGACTTGGTATTATATATGTTAATTCAGTAGATAATATTAAATATTATTTTAATGAAGAAAATCTAGTTCAAGTTAAGAATAATATTTATCTTAATTATAAAGCTGTTCTTACTCAAGATATGGTTAACGAAGAAAATACTCGTTATATTATTCGTTATGCTTTTGATTTAAGTGGTAAAACTATTACAATGCCTACTGGATGTGAACTTGTATTTGAAGGTGGTATTATTGAAAATGGTACTATTGATTTAAATAAATGTAAACTTACAGGTATGGTTGGTGAAGAGTCTGAATATCTTCCTAATGTAACTTGTAGTAATTGGGCTAAAGGTCAGATTGAATATCGTAATGGAAAGATTTGTTATTGGAATGGTACTGAATGGAGAGTAATGGGAGATACTTCTTCATTTGATAGTTATACTAAACAAGAAATTAATAATTTACTTAAAAATTATTATACTAAGTCTGAAACTTATAATAAAGAAGAAGTTAATAATTTACTTAATGGATATGTTACTAATGATACGTTTAATAACTTTAAAAAAGAAATAAATCAAACTATTACTAATAGTGTTAATCTTGATAAGATTCAAAAAGCTATTAATGATGGATGTGGAGTTAATATGACTATGCCTAGTGCGAATAGTAATAAACTTAGTCTTCCAATTTGGACAGGAACTGCTACCCAATATGCAACTATTACCCCAGTTGCTGGAATGACTTATAATATTATTGATGAATAATGAGTTTAACTCTTGGACGTCAAGGAGGAATTGCTCAGCCTCTTAAGAAACGGACAGTAGGTCAAACTAATATTGCTCATGTTTATGATGGTGCTAATCATATTTGGCCTACTTCTGTTATTCATTTTAGTGATTTTACTAGTGTCCAACTTAGATATATTTGGGGTAGTGATGATGGTCGAGATTTGGATACTAAATCATATTATGTTAATTCTCCTATTAATAGTTTAAATTATATAGCTGTTGGTTGGTCTTGGGATTCAGGGCAAATTCCTTATCTATATTGGGGTGGTGATAATACTGCTTCAGGTGCTGAATGTGTTATGTTCAATATTGAATCTATGATTGACCTTGAAGATAAAATGCCTGATATAATGAAAATAAATCTTTGTGCTAATTGGTTTGGAAGTTTGAGTAGAGGTCATGTTACTGTTGAATGTACTGCTTATAAAGGTGGGGTTATTGTTCATGCTTGGCAATTAAAGAATCATGAAATTGATGTTGATGATAGAGGAATGTTTATTTTTCCTTTGGCTGATGGAACTATTAATATGCCTGATGGACATGGTGGCTATAAAGAATGTTGGTATGGTGAAGTTATTAAAAGAGTTGCTAAATCTAATAATGAAGTAAAATATTTTAGAATTAATCCTGTTAATGATAAAATTATTGGTTTAGATAATATTAAAATAATTCGTCATGGTGGTGGTTATATTCATAATGATGGTTATTGTTGGTATGAAAATAAACCTAATGATAAATATAAAGTTTGGAATAATCAAGTTAATACAACTGGTACTCCTTTAACTCTTGATAAGCCAACTCTTAATATAACTAGTGATGATAATTATAGTTATGAATATCATACAGTTTTGCTAAATGAAGATAACACTGTTTATAATGATAATTATACTGATAACTATAAATTTATATTTAGTTTTGTTGCAGGTAATTCTGAATTTAGAGGACAACAAACTATTCAATGTTATGTTGGTACACAAGGTGGCAAAGCTGATGATGGTAAGACTTCGATAGGTGAAATAAAATATACTAAACTTAATAAAATTGGCGAATTGACAATATATAGTCCTATTGAAAGTTAAAATAATGTTAATTACCAAACAAAGATAACGGTTTAAGCGTTATAGATTATGTAGTTCAAACTACAAGTATTAATCTATTTTTTAACTTAAACCTTAATTTATTATGCAAGTAATTGAAAAAGTGAAAGTTGTTCCAGAGGGCTATAATGGTGCTGGAATGAATTATGACGGTGGTAATCGTCGTGATGTAAACGGTAAGGCTAATGCAGGTTTAACTCTTGGTATTATCGGTACTGCACTTGGTGCTTGGGCTTTGTTTGGTAATCGTCGTTCTAGTGTATTAGGTAGCGCTGGTGGTGGAATGTTAGGTGATGGCTCTACTAATATTAACGTACTTGGTGCTACTGCTGGTAGTGGAAGCGGTGCCCCTACTGCTTTTCAAGCATGGGAAAAATCTTGTGAAGATACTTTAGCTCTTCAAGGTGGTCTTTATCAATGGGCTTTGACTCAACAGAATCAACGTTTTGAAGATAGAGAACGTCTTAATAGTGAATTGTTTGGTGTTTATATTGATGGACGTAATCGTACTGATGCTCTTATTGAGAAAAATAACACTGACCATTTTAATCTTTACAAATATACTCGTGATGCTGATGATGATATCCGTAAAGAGTTATCTGATTTGAAAGCTGAATTGGCTGTTACTAAAGCTATTCGTCCTTATCAAGATAAACTTATCCAATGCGAAATGGAAAAGATGTTTACGGCTGGTATCAACTATACTGATAGAAAGACTTGTAATGTTATCTATGGTGTAGTTACTCTTCCAAATGAACCTACTGTTACTGGTCTAGTTGGACGTAATGCTTGTGGATGTTTACCATGTGGTTTTACTCAACCTGCTAGCGGAACTCCTGCTCAGTAATATTACTAAGTTTGATTAAGAACATAAAATTGAAAGAGATATGATACCTGTTACTCAATTCATACTAGGTAATAGTGACCCTTTACTATACCCTAGTGAAAAAATGACTAATAGCATTGATGAACAAATTGCTTTTCTTCAAAGTCAAAAACAAGCAATTAATGAAGCTTATCGTCGTAATGCTATTCCTAATGCAAATAATGGTACAACTCAAAATCAGCAAGTTCCAACTCAAGGAATTTGGGATGCTATTGATGCTGAAATTGCACCACTTACACAAGAACAACAAAATATGCTTCTTAGTAACCAAGATTATGTAAATAACTATAATGCTTTACAAAGTATGGTTCAAGCAGAAGTTCTTAATTTAGTTAGAGGAAAAATCGAAGCTAGTGAAGATGGTAAACATTTACTTGAAGAACAACTTAAACTTGTTAAGTTACTTAAAAGTAAAATTGTTGAAGTTACTAACAAAGAAATGGAATTGTTTAAAGCTTTTAAAGAAGCTAGTAAAACTAATCCTAATTTAACTTATGAAGAATTTTTAAAGAAGTAATATTATGGTTGAAATTGGTAATGTTAAAGAGGTTATTAAAGATTATATTATTAAACAATTAGTATCTATGGGTGAAAGTTCTCCAGCTATAAGACTTTTAATTCCTTTAGCTAAAAGAGCGATTACTAATAATATTAATAGTTTTGATAAGTTTTTAAGACCTATTGCAGATAAAGATGGTATGATTGATATTGAAGGTATATTTGATGAAGAAATGGAAGTTATTAATAATATTGATAATTTTAATTTTGATATACCTTTTATTGGTGGCGGTAATATTTCTAAAGGTATTATATCTCTTGAAGTTCCTTATGTGAATAAAATTGTTGCTCTTAATCAAACTGATTTAGAAATTTTAAAAGAATCATTAATCAGTTTAAAAACAAAGTAATATTATGAGAGAAATGCCTTACATTCAACCTTACCATGTTGGTAATCGTCGTGGCGGTAATCAAAATATTCTTGATGAATTTCGTGAATTTCTTGATGCGCGTGGAGGACGAGGTGGTCGTGGTGGTAGAGGTGGCATGAGAAATCGTATTGGCTATGATACTTACGATACTTATGGTCGCTCTACTAATAAAAATGACCGAGAAGAAAAGATTTTAACTATGCTTATGAGCGGTGGATATAATGACGATGGCTATCATTTTGATGAGTATGAAGCTAAAGAAGTTGTAGAACAAATGTATCATGTTAAAGACAATAAGAAATATATTGGTGAAAAATATGATATGAATAAAGCTCATGAGATTTGTGAACGCTATAAAGAAGTATTACCTAATGATGTTGAACCTTGCGATGTTTATGTTGCAATTAATGCTCAATACCATGATTATGCTAAACTATTTGAAGAATGGTTTGGTGGTAATATAGATAATAAAGTGTTTGAAAGTGCTATTACATTTTGGTTTAAAGATGTAGATTTTGATGGTGATAAAGTATGGGAATATTTCCACATGAATAACTAATCATTATTGTAAAACTGTAAAAGGGAATTATCTTCGGATAGTTCCCTTTTTTATTTATCTAAATTTTAGTATGGACAAATTTATTGATGTAATTGTAGATGGAATTCTTAGTAATTTTGATTTTGGATTTATGTTTATTGTTAATATTCTAACTTATATTATTATTAAAGTTATTGATTACTTTAATGGTGATAATAAAGTTCCTACTTGGCAAAAACGATGTGTATTAGTAATAAGTATTTTTATTATGGCTATGATTTATATTGCATCTGGGTATGATAATACTATTATGCTTGTTAATAGTGCTGTTCTTGCTCCTGTGTTTTGGAGTTGGGTTGTTAGTCCTATTCTAAAGAAACTTGGAGTTGGCTATAAAGATATTGATAATACTATTGGTTAAGATTGTATAAGATTGATTAGCTAGGTTTGATTGACTAATTCAAGCCCGCTATATCCTCTACGGGGAGTATATCTTGCCGAATTTGGCTAGTTTTAAACCTAGCTGATTAACTGTACATGATTTAATGAAAGTCTTGTTATGAGCCTAAAAAGTGACTCTATGAACGTACATAAATATTTACAATATTAAATTTTAAAATAGTAAAGTTATGAGAGTTATTAAGACTAAACATTTTCCTTTTAATGGTTATAAAGCTATTAATCTTTTTGGTATTATATTTACTAAAGGTGAATTAAGTAACAAAGAACTTAATCATGAAGCTATTCATACAGAACAAATGAAAGAGATGTTATATATCTTTTTCTATATATGGTATGGTATTGAATATCTTATTATAAGACTATTTCATATTAAACAACATGATGCTTATAAAGATGTAAGTTTTGAAGAAGAAGCTCATATTAATGATGATAATCTTAATTATATTAGTAAACGTAAACATTATACTTGGACTAAATATCTAGGTATTAATAGTTCTAAAACTGCTTAATTAAAAAATGTTAATAATATTGTTAAACTACTTGTTATTAATAATATAATTTATATTTGTAACAAACTAAATTCTAAAGATATGGAAGATGATAAAAGAGTTAATTATAAGTTAGATGCTATTAATAAACTTATTAATAATCTTAAACTTAGTATTTCTGGTAATAAAGAACATGATGAGCTTGGAGAAAATAATGTTATAGTTAATCTTGATGAGATTAGTCAAAAGATTACTGAATTGCATGAAATGGTTAAAGCTGAATTTGATGAATTTGAAAATCAACATAAAAGTGAATCAGATGAAACTCAAACTCTTCTTACTGAAAAATTTGATTTAGTTCATTCTGATTTAGCTACTATTAGTGATAAACTTACTACTATTGATACAAATATAAAGAATATGAGTAGTGCATTACAAGGTAAGTTTAATGATTTAATTGCTGCCGTTAATGCTATGAAAACTAGTAATGATACTAAAAACGATACTATAATTACTGCTCTTCAAGGACTTGTAACTAAAGTTAATCAAAATACTAATAATATTAATTCTCTTGATAGTCGAGTTGATGCTCTAGAACAAGATTAATATGAATTTTAATTTAGTAGAAATGTATAATGGCTTGTTAAGATTTAACAAGCATATACTAAATGAACTTGCAGAAGGACTTAAACATCTACCTAATTTAGATGGAGTATCTAAAGGAGATAGTTTAATTATTAATGAACAAGGAAATCCTGCTTGGGGTTCTACTGCATTTATTCCTACTTTTGAAAATGCTGCTTATGGTATTGAATGGACTAAAGATGATAATGATATAATCAGAATTGGTAATGCTAAATTTCATAGAAAAACTTCCTATTCAAAATAGACTTAATCATTTTCCTATTAATTTTAAAATTACTAAATATGATTGGCGTATTTATACTAAAAGTAAAAAAGAAAAAGTTAAACCTCAAACATAATATATTATGACTAAAGATAAACTTAAAGATGATATTATTAGAACTATATGCTGTTTAAATAATGATATATCTATTGAAGGTAAAGAACTTTTAATTAAATTATTAAATTCTATTGTTGATTATACTAATAATACTGAACTTGAACAAGAACTTGCTCAACTTCAACAAAAATATAATGAATTAGTTACAAATATTAATGAAGTAGAAAAATTAGCTAATGATACAAGAACGAAACATAATTCTTTATATTCTGATATTAGTAATAATCTTAAGCCTAAAGTAAATAATATTGATGAAAGAGTAACTGCATTAGAAAATTCAAGTCAATCTTAATATGGCTAGTCTTAATCAATTAGTTAGTGAATTTGCTCATGCTGTTGGCAATCCTAATAGTATTCCTCTTAGACGTAATCTTCGATATGCTATTCTTCATGGTCGTAATGAACTAATTCGTAAAAGTTATGAAAATCATAAATATGTTGATAAAGGTTTGCAACAACGTATTCGTGTTTCTATTGTTAATGTTCCTGATGGTGATTTATATAATAGTCAAACTCTTGGACTTCCTGCAATTAAACGTACTAAACAAGAAGTTCCAAAGCCAGTTAGACTTATTAATAACTTACCTTTCCAATCAATTAGAACTACCGGACATACTGGGATAGAAATACCATTTGCAAAAGAAGCTAGTGCTAAGTTTTATCATTATCTTGCAGGTATGTGTAATCTTCCTGTTTATGATTATATTAATGGTTATATTTATTTCTTTAGTAATAATAAAGATTGGTTTCAAAATATAGGTTCTATTATTATTGAATCTCCTTTTGAAGTTCCTTATCTTGTTCCTACTGAAACTGTCGAAAAAGCTAAAGATGTAAATTATGACCCTATTGATGATGAAGCTAAATACGATGATGATGAATTTCTTATTCCTGAAGATATGATTGGAGCTCTTAAAGAGATTGTATTTAAACGTAATCTTATTGAAGTTCCTCGTCAAACAAATGAAACTCCTATTGATAATCTTGTAACTAGATAAACTATGATTAAAGATATAGATATTAGTCATTATTATAAAAAGTTTATTGAAACTTCTAATGACGATATGGCAAAATATAATAAAGAACTTGAAGTTATAAATAAGATGAAAGCTGATTGTCGTGCTTATATTAAAAGTAAAAATCAAGTTATTAAAGATGATTTAAAAATTAATCTTAATGAATATGGGTTTCAATTTCTTAATGATAATGTTGAATTAATTAATAAGTTAGAGCAATTAATTAATAATCGACTTAGTTATACAGTTGGAGAAAGACGTATTGTTCTTCTCCAACTTTTGCGTTATTGTAATTTAGCTAAAAAAGCAAATGATTATATTATTGCTCTTAAACTTGCTACAAGACGTTCTGAATTAAGTCTTACTGATTATAAGAAATACATTCATAGATATTATAGTTATGGTGTTCATAAATGTGTTCTTGAAGGTTATGCTTATCATTTTAAATATGAAATTGGTGATTTAGTTATTAATTTTTGGAGATATAGAGATAAACCTAGAGATACTTATGTTGATTGGAACGCTACTAGACTTAAGAAACAAGAAATTATTGATGCTGGTCTTAAACCTTATGATAAAGAAGAAGCAGAGATATATAAAATTCGTGGACTTAAATATGATGGTATTCCTTATGTAGTTTATAAAACTAATAAAGAGTTTTATGAAATACAACTTATTAATAATGGAACTCATAGTTATAGTGCTATTAAATTTAAGTATGCTAATTATATTAATAGAGAACTTAGAGGTAAAGATGCTAAACAACTTAATTCTGAATGTAAAACTGTTGATGATATTTTTAATCTTAAACTAGGATTAAGAAGTAAACTTCTTGTTTATCTTGAACGAGAACCTAATGCTCCATTTAAATATATTAGAAATATTAATCAACAAAAGTATGAACGTGGAGCACATAATAATGGTAATAAAACTAGATATAGTGATAAATAAAGTAATGTAGTTGAACGTTCCGCTTCGCTTCACTCAACTCCCCGTGGAGGATGGAGATACATCTTGAACTAATTCTAGCTAATACTAATCATACTCATCCTCCACGGGGAGTATCCACTAATGATTTTGCTAATCTTTTTAATGCTGAACTTATTAATATTGCTATTGTATGTATATATATAAGATAGGGTTAACATTTATTAATCGCTGATACTCAATAAGCTAGAAGAAAAAATAAAAAAAAGTTACGCCACCCATGGCGTGTTTAACACTTATTTTAACTAAAATATCGCCACCGGAGGTCGAATTTTCGTTATATTGATAAAGTTACTAATCATTAAACAAATAAAGGTATGCCTGAATTTAATTTTAAAAGTCCTATTGTTACTCGTAAAGTTCGTGAAACTGAAATTATTCTTGAAGAAGTAATTCCTAGTCCATTTTTTGTTGAAAAAGAACTTAAAGATATGTTATTCTTGATAAATCTATAAATTATGGCAAATAATAAAACTATTACGATAGAACATATAATTGGTAAACTTGATAATGATTTCAATCCTGATGGAAGTGATTGGATTCCTAGAGTTCCTGCTTGGTGTGTTGATGCTATGAATGAACTTAAAGTTCTTCGTAAAGTTGATAAGAAAATGAAACTAACCGTCATTAATAAGATAGCTAAAAGTAAATGTTGTCTTATTGATGACGGTCTTAAAGTATATGATAGTAATGGTTGTGAAGTACCTAGAGCTGATACTAGTAAATATAGATGTGGTGATACTGAATCTGCTCCATCCTCTACGGGGGGTCAAGCGGAGGACGAAAGTCCGGAGCGTGCTACTAATAAAGACTATCTTGGTATGCCCGATGATTGTTGTCCTAATGGTTCTAGAACTAGAGAAGTTATTGATACTGGTAAAGTAGGATGTAATCCTGTTGTTTATACAGTTCATAATAATACTGAATGTCCAAGATGTCAGCATGAAGTTCATTCTCATTGTCAGACCCCCCGTGGAGGATATGATAAGTCAAATCATAATTATATTCTAGTAGATGGTAATACTATCGAACTTAATTTTAATGATACTTGTATAACAGTTGTTTATAAAGATGTTGAAACTCAATATAGTGATAATTATCATTGTGAGATTCCTGTTATACCTGCTAATGGTAAATTAATTCAAGGTCTTACTTATTATTGTATGGCTCGTATGCTTATGAGAGGATATAAACATCCTGTGTTTAATCTTTCTGCTAGTCAATATGGAACTAATCCTTTCTATCTATGGGAAAGTATGAAGAAAGATATTAAGACTAGTATTTTATTAGATGAACAAAGTGATGATGATAGTGGTTGGAATGAGTTTTTTTATAACTTTACTTTTCCTAAATAATTATGAATATACAAAAGAAACTTAGTCTTAATAAACATCCTGGCGATTGCGTTCCTTATTCATTAGTTGCTGCTAAAAATGTTAAAGTAAGTAATGATGGAAGGGTGATTGTTAATGAAGAAGGGCTTGAAGATTGTAAAGTAATTGCTAACGCTATTCATGAAGATGGTATTAATAATTTTAAAATAGTTGGTGTTATTCCTACTAGTACTGAACTTATTTTATTTGTTGTTAATATTGATTCTAATGAGTCTTATATTTATAGATATAATGAACAAGTTGATAATTGTTATAGAGTAAATAGTAATTGGAAATATAATGGTGGAAAGATTAAAGGAACATATACTTATAATGTTAAAAACCATCTTATAATAGCTATTGCTGAAAGTAATGCTTCTGTTGATGTTCCTCTTAAAACTATTAATATTGATTTAGATTCTGACCGTCCTGATTCTGAAATGTCTATTATTCCTCAAATAACATTACCTACTATTAGTAATCTAAACTATGTTAGTGGTGGTGCTTATAAAGGATTTTATTTTCTATTTATTCGTTATAAAATTGATAAAACTAATTATACTAAATGGTATAGTATTGGATTTCCTATTTTTAATGATGTTATAATACCACAAGTTATTAATAAAGTTTGTTTTAGAAAAACTAATGTTTATGAACCAAAAGATGAGCCAAATGGTTATTGTTATGGTAATACTGATTCATTTAGTGATTCTAAAGATATATGTAATCAAACTTTTGAAATAAATATTGTTGGTGGTCGTTCTGGTCTTTATCAACTTGGTTTTATTGTATGTAAAAAAGATAATACTCAAGCGTTTAGAACAGATGATTTAAATAATAATATTTTTAAATTTAGTAGAGATGTTCTTGTTGAATATAATGTTGCTGATTTAACTACTGACTATTATAATTATTATAATGTTGGTAATATCATTAATTATAAGAATAGAATATATATTGCTAATTATAATGAAAAAACTGATAACGATGATAGAACTTTAAATAATGATAAAACATTAGAAGAGGCTGTTAAAGATATTACTATTAAACTTCGTAATAAAGCTATTAATGCTTATTATAATGATTATACTACTGTCAATGCAGTTAGTGAAAAAGGTCCTTATTTTAAAATGGCTAGTCTTCAAATTACTGGTACTGCTGATTGGCAAATTAAAGATATTAATAAAGTATTCAATAATAATCAATATCCTTTTCGTACTTTTAGAACTTTATTTAATGATACAGTTATACAAGGTATTGCAGCACATGAATATTTAAAGATTAATTATAATGCTAAAATAAAAGTAGGTAGTAGAGGTAGTCATAATCTTAAAGAATATCTTGCTTGTCATTGTTTTATTATTCCTACAAGTTATAAATATGAAAATAATCAATCTGTTTATACTTTACCTAGTACAGTTAAAATAGCTTGTTATGTTTATAATGGAACTGGATTTACAGAAGATACTGTATTTACTAGTGGGCAAGTATTATTTGGAGATACTATATTTGATATTGATAATTGTAAAATGAGAATTACTCATTCTACTATTGAACCTAGTTATGATTTTAATGAACGTAAAAAGAACGATACTCTTATTCCCGGAGAAGTATATAATTTCTTTATTCATTTTGTTGATAAATATGGCGATGCTAGTAGAGGATATAAACTATCTAATAAAGATAAGTATATAAATAATATTGTTAATGATGGTTCTCATTGTACTATAATTACTTTTAATTGGAACAATCAAGGTAATGGTAATATTCCATATTGGGCAGTTATTAGTGGAGATATTCCAATATCTACTATTAGTTCTAATGTTAAAAGATATATTGCTAATCATAAAATTGTAGTTTATACTGCTGAACCAATAAATAATCCTACTACTAATATATTACTTAATAGCTCTGGTGAACTTGAAGCTGCTAATAAAGATGAACTATATACTCTTATATCTAATTACTTTATTGATTATCAAGATAAAGATAAATATAATGATTTATATGTTTATCAAGTTATAAATAGTGGTAGTTATACTCCTTGTAGTAATCAAGTAATAGGTGCTATTGGTGTTGATAATGAAGCTAAATTTGGTTATTATGAAAATATTAATGGCGATGAACTATTTAGAATACCTGATTTGATATTTGATTCTGAAGTTGTTGGTGGTGAACATACTAGAGATTTTGTGTATAATATGAATAATACTTTTAATAAGTTTTATATTCGTGCTAATATTGATACTACTTTATGGAATCAAATTAAAGAATTAGGTTATGTTGGATGGTTTATTAGTTATGAAAAAGTTGAATCTATTACTAGATATACTGGATTATTAACTAGAAAAGATTATTGTAATATAGCTAGTAATGTTACTTGGCAAGATGATAGTTGGGGTACAAAACCCGGTTTTGTAGCGAATAATTTTACTAGTGATAAATGTTATCTATATAGTGGTCGATTTGATATTGATGATAGTATTAAATATGATTTTAATATTATTCGTATTGATGGTAAATGTAAATTTGAACCTTATAAAGAAAAACATGATGTAGTTGATATGGTAGTTAATACTACTTATCCTTATAGTTATAATATGCCAGTTATAGGTGTTATTAGTAGAAATGAATATAAACCTATTAATAATTATAAACTAGTAGTTGCTGATAGTGTTACTGATAGTAGAGCTGGAAAAGGAACTGCTCTTGAAATGGATGATTATAAGGAATTACTACTTGATGCTGAAACTATGTTTCTCGCAACAGTTCTTAATTGTACTAAAAATATTTATACTAGTAAAGAAAAAGAACTTGTAAGACTTAATGACGTTTGCTATAATGGTGGAACTTATTCTATTGAACATGGATATAATGGTAGAATGACTTATGATGGTGTTCTTATTTATAATGATAATGGAGTTATAATGAACGAAGGCAATTATAAATTATATACTCCTACTAATAATCAATATTATTATAGTGGTGATGAACCATGTTGGTTTGATATTCCATTTAATGTTTATATTCAATTTCCTCTTTATAATGATAAGTTCTTTGAAAGTAAACGTTTTAATAATGAACCTAGTAAGATAGCTTTTAGTATTAAAGAAGAAACTGACAAGAAAAGTGTTGCTTTTGGTACATTTGTAGAACCTAAGAATAGTGTTGATTTATTTAAAGACCCTATTGGAAATGTTGACCAATATGTTCCTAAATTGTTAACTCAATATCGTAATGATATTATTAATATTACTCGTTTTGATAAAACTATAAGACGTAGTAATGTTATTCAAGATGAAAGTGAAGTTAATGCTTGGCGAATATTTCCTATTGAAGGTTATAAAAATATTACTGAAAATAAAGGAAGTATAACTAATTTAGTTGGAATTGGATATTATCTTTTAGTTCATACTCAACATAGTATGTTTATGTTTGATATAAGTGCTGCACTTAAAACTAGAGATGAAAATGTTCAATTATATCAGCCTGATGCTTTTGAAGTTGATTATAAAGAAGTCTTTACTAGTGATAAAGGTTATGGTGGGCTACAAGATGATTTAGCATATATAGTTGGAGAATTTGGTTATATTTTTTATAATGATGATTTTCATAAACTTTATCAATTTGATGATGGTCAACTTAAAATAATGGATGAAGATATTAAATTATGGTTAGATAAATATCATCCTAATAAAGTTAGATTTGCTCATGATAAATTTAATAATCGTATTCTAATTAAATTTGATTATACTTATGATAATATTAATCCTAATACTAAAGAATCTATTATAGAATCACATAATGAAGTTATTAGTTTTAATTATAAAATAGGTAGTTTTATTAGTTTACATGATTATTACTTTAATAATGCTTGGTCAACTAAAACTAAATGTTATTTTCAAACTGAACATAATAATGATAGACTTAATTGTCCTCTTCATGTGTTTACTAATGAATATAATTATGGTAGATTTAATACTCACATGGGAGATGATAGTAGAAGTCTATATTTAGTATCTAAACAAGAAGTTGGTGATGAACCTGTATTAGTTCATAATAGTTATATTGATATTATAGTTAATGAATCTTATGAGCTTATTAAATTTCTTGAATTTATTAAATATAAAGTGCGTAAGATATATATTCCTATTTATAGTGATAATATTAATAATCCTGTTGATTTAAGAGAACATCCTTATGCTGGTGACATACTTCGTATATTTAATGAAGATAATGATACTGATGATATAGATATTAATATTGATAAACTTAATGAATTTAATAAGTATAAAAAACCGTGGTATGAATTAACTCAATATAACTTTAATTATTTCCGTAATGCAATTAAAGAACATCCTAATACAGTAAGTGATAAACTTCGTAGAGTATATGGTAATTATTTTGTAGTTCGTTTCATATTTAATAATTCAGATAATAAGCGCATTGAATTTGAAAGTCTTGAATGTGCTCAAACTCAATTTAGAAAATTATGATACAGTATAGAGATAGACAAAGACAAAAAGCTTTTATTGGTGCTATTATTGGTGCAGCCGCTAGTATTGCTGGTGGTATAATTAAAGGTAATAAACAAAAGAAAGCTCAAGAAAAAGCCCAAGCTGAAGCTCAAGCTGCACAAGATCATAAAGATGCTTTACAAAATGCTCAAGCTTTAACTAGTGCTTATGCTAATCAAGATTATGTTGGTCAATATAATGATAAACTTACTCTTAAATGTGGTGGTAGAGTTAGACGTAAAGCTAATTTTGGTACTGAGTTTGTTCAAGCTCTTCCGGGACTAGGTAATCTTGCTAGTTCTATTACAGGAGTTCAAGGACTTGGTGAATTAGGTACTGCAATAGGTCAAGGTATTTCTGCTAATCAACAAATTAATGAAAATAAACGTATTGCTCAAGAAGCTGAACAGCGTAAACAACTTCAAGCTGGTCAACAGCAACTTAATATTACTTCTGATAAAATGACTAATCCAATGACTATGTATCAGCGTTCTAGTTTTATTAATAAATATAAATGTGGTGGACGTAGAAAAGCATGGATTGGTGCTGCTATTGGTGCTGCTGGAAGTTTAATTGGTGGTATGTTTGGGAGTAAAGGACAACAACCAATTCAAGTTAAACAAGCTGACCAAGCTAGTTATAGTGCTCCTAAAACTGGTTTTGAACGTCCTGAATGGATTACTAATGGTAATGTTCAGCCATCTATTATGCCTCAATCAGTATATCGAGATAGGCTAAATGTATATCGCTGTGGCGGTCATAGACGCTAGTCTTTTGCTCTCTGTTGAATTATTATATATAGGTATGAACTATTAATCGACTGATAGGCTATCGTTCAGCAGAGAGCCTTAAAATCAATCAAATTACAATTTCTCATTATATTATATAAAATGCCTAGAAAAGATAAAGTTATTCATATAAGTAATTTACCTAGTACATTTAGAGGTAATGTTACTCGTAATGGAAGATTTATTCAAAATGGTATTCCTCCACTTGGTGGAGCTTATGATAAAGTTGCTAAATCTACTGGTTTAATAAGACTCGGTAATGAATTTCTCTATAATGGTATAAACAATTTAGTATCTAAAGATAATAGAGAAAAATTAATGAATAATACTGCTGGTAGACTTATTAATTATGTTAAAGATTTTAATAAAGAATCTTTTCCTAGTGATGATGAACTTGGACCAACATTTCCATTTAATATTATTCAAACTCCTAGAAGTAATGAAAAAAAGCTTCCTCAAAAACAATATGCTGTTGGTGGTAAAATACCAAATGTAGTTGCTGGTGGCATTGCTCAACCTCTTGGTAATAATTTCTTTTATATGAATGGAAGAAAACATAGTCAAGGTGGTATTGATATTGGTCCTAGTGATAAAACTGGTATTGAAGTAGAAGATGGTGAAGTAGTTGAAACTAATGGTAATGAACTTAAAGTTTATTCTGCACAACCTATTATTAATGGTGTTAGTCCTGCTAAATTAGTTATGGGTGGAGCTAATCCTAATAAAGTATTTAAAGCTCAAGAAGATTTTAAAGATAGAAATAGAATTAATGATGATGGAACTAAATATAAAGAAGGTGGCAAAATTTATCAAGCACCTGATGAATATAAAAGACAAATCGCTGAAAGTGGTTCGATAATTATTGGTGGTTATCCTACAATAGCTGGTAATAGAAATTATAAATTTATTAAAGGTTTAACTAAAGCTTCTAGAATAGGTAGAACTGCTACTAATTTTATTAATTTAGGTAGACAAAAGATTTATGATTTAGCTAATAAAATTGATAATACTTGGATTAATCAAGGAATTAAAGAAGTTTATAGAACAACTATTGGTAAACATGGTAGTAATCTTCCTAGAACTATTGATTATATAAATAAAAATAATATAAATGAAAATAAAAAAGCTATGGGTGGATTAAGTAGAGATAAAGATTATGGTTCTAAAAAGAAACCTTATCCTAGTGTAGCTAAAAAAGATTTTGCTGGTGGACATAGAAGTTATCCTATTTCTACAAAAGCAGATGCTGTTGATGCTTTAAGACTAGCTGGATTACATGGTAGAAATGATGTTAAAGCTAAAGTTTATAATAAATATCCAGAACTTAGAAAGAAAGGTAATGTTGGATTAGTTGTTAGTATTAATGGTAATGTTAAGAATGGATTAATTCATTCTCCATCCTCTACGGGGGGTCTACGCGATAAATTTGCTGTTGGTGGAAATCGTATTAATCGTCATGGAAGAACTTGGGAATATGATGAACAAAATGGATATTATGTTCCTATAACTAATCGAACTATTAATAGAACTTCTATTTATCCTATTAATAAATCTGCTAGAGGAGAAACTATTGTTGGTAGTGATTATACTTTTAGGAATGGTAGATGGTCTAAAAATAATACTACAAATAATAATACTAATAAATCTAATATTGATAATGGAAATCGTCGTCCTCAATATTATGCAGAACGTAGACTTCCTTTATTTGAAGATGGTGCTGGAATTACTAGCGGTTTAGTTAGAGCTGGTTGGAGTCATGGAAATGATAAAGGTATTAGTACAAATAATACTAATATTCCAAGTTTATCTGAAACTAAATCTAACGGGAGGACTCCCCGTGGAGGACGTAGTAAGTCAAGTCAATCAACTCAATCTGTTCCTACTAAAACACCTCCTATTGCTGTTTATAATCGCAATTTACCTAAAATAGAAGCTAGTATTCCTACTACTTTACCTGTTTCTACTAATACTCCTGTTAAAGGAACTACATTTTCTGATGGTAAAGGTCAAGGTAAATTTAAAAATCTTACTACTGCTGATTGGATTGGATTAGGTAGTAATGTTGCTGGCGGTTTAGCTAGTTATTTTGCTAGTAAAAGAGCTATTAATAAAATGAGAGGTCCAAGTCAACCTACTCTTATTAGTGCTAATAAACTTAAAACTAAATACAATATTAATCCTCAACTTGATAGAATTAGAGAAGATAAATTTGAAGCTTATCGTGATATTGATTCTAATACTGCTAGTAGTCGTGTAAGTTTAGCTCGTAAACAACGAGTTCGTAATGCTGCTGGTCAAGCTGTTAACGAACTTTATGGTAATAAAGAAAATATAGAAACTAATCTTATTAATCAAGATAGACGTAATCAACAAAGTGTTCGTCAATTTAATGCTCAACAATATAATCAATATATAGATAGAAAAACAGCATTTGATAATGGTATTAGAGAAGCTAAAGTAACTAATATTAATAATTTATTTAGTGGTATTAATGCTGGTATTCAAGATATGATTAGTAGATATGAAAATCGTAAAGCTTTAAATAATACTATTGGTGCTATGAGAGCATCTGCTCCTAATGTAGATGATAGAATTATGAGAGATGCTGGAGTTGATTATGATGAATTTATTATTCGCAAACGTAGAAAACTTGGAGGAAAACAATCATGCCGATAAACTTTTATACTCCTACTTTTAGACAACAAGTTAATCCTATTGACTTAAATGTCTTAGCTAAAACTTATAATACTCTTGAACAAGGACATCAACAAGCTATTCAAACTAAATCTCAGATTGATGCTCAACTTGCTCAATTAGATTTAAATGAAGCTGAAGATGCTTGGCGTCAAGAACAACTTAATAAAGTTCGTAATGCTCTTACTGAAAATATGCAGTATGGTAATGCGTATTCTAGTCTTGATGATATAGTTGGAACTTATGGAGATATAACTTCAAGTCCCGGAATGATTGGTCGTTTACGTGCTCAACAAGATTATAAAGCATATATGGATAATCTTGATAAACGTACTGATTTATCTGAAGATTATAAGAATTATTATCGTGCTGTTAATAAATATAATTATCAAGATATAACTGATAAGAATGGTAATGTTATTGGTGGAAGTAAATGGACTCCTATTGATAAAGAAGTTTCTGAAATTCCTATGAATCAAATACTTAATCAAGCACTTCAATGGGCTGCTAAAGAACAAGGTGGTGGTAGTCAAACAAGATGGCTTGATGCTAACGGTAAAGTTACTGATGATATTACTAAATCTGTTACAGGAGAGATTTATTCTCATACTAAAGGTAATTGGCAAAGATTAAGTAAAGCTAAACTTGCTGAAGCTGTTAAAGCTGTTATTGAAAATACTCCTGGTGCTAAAGCTAGTCTTGAACAAGATTATAAGATTGCTAAATGGAAATATGACCAAAATGGTAGTAATCCTGATATAACAGATAAAAATGGTATTCTACTTACTCCTGAACAGTATCTTGCTAAACGTATTGATCCTTTCTATAACGCTGCAACTTTTTATAATCAAGATAGTAATACTACTTATGGAGAAGCATGGAAAGCTCAATTAGCTTTAGCTAAACAAGCTGGATTAGGAAATGCAAATCAAAGAAAACAAGCTATTGATAATTTAACTTATAAAGGTACTCCTGTTCGTATTGATAATTTTATGCCTGCTCAGGTTCAAGCTGAAATTACTAGTAATAGACAATCAATAGCTGGATTACTTAACAAATATAATCCTGATATTAATATTGATTTAGCAACTGCTAATCCTAATGATATTAGAACTAGTATTATGACTAATATTACTAACCCATCTGATAGAGCATATGCTCTCAGTTATCTTAATGATATTATTGATAATCAAGAATATATTAATAGTCTTAAAGTTGGTAAATCTCAAGATAGTATCGACGGGTTTGATACATATAATTCTATTATTAGTTTAAGTGATTTACCTAATAATAAATATTCTGATACATATAGTAAATATGTTAATCAGATATTTGGAGATAGTAGTTCTATTAGACAATACTTTAACAATGATGATGTTTATAACTCATTTATTAATGCTCTTGGTGGAGAGAAAAAAGCAATTAGTCTTGGAATAAGATTTGGTTCTGATGGTAATGGTTATAGATATGCTGAATTACCTAAAGATTATCATAAATCTATTTATAGTTTTGGTAAAGCTGTTAAAGAAGCTGAAGATACTAGAAATCCTTTAAATGCTTTTCTTAATTCTGCCAAAACTAGATTCTTTGGTTATGGTGATAAATTTGTTAGAGTTGATTCTAATGGTGAAGAACATCATGCTGGATTACCAACAGGTAATAAAGAACCTTATATTGGTTTAGTTAATTATGTTGATTCTCTTAAATCTAAAAATGATGCTGTTCTTGACGGTGGACAAATAAATGCTTCTACTATTGGCATATCTGCAATGACTCCTGAACTTGCTGAACTTAATTTTGTTATGAGTTCTAATCCAGAAGCTGCTAGTAAATATGCTGCTCAAAAGAAACAATTAGAAGAACAAGCAATGAGCGCAATTAAAGCTGGAATTGATTTAACTCAAGGAGAAGCTTATATTACTAGTGAAAATGGAGTATTTGAACCTATGACTTCTAAAGATAGAAAAGCTTATACAGCTTATCTTAGAAGTGCTAAAGAAAATGAAATTACTCCTACTATTGTTCGTGACCCAAAAACTGGTGATGTTGGAGTTCAAATTAATATTGCTGGTTATTACGATACAGAAGGTAAACTTAAAAGAGAACCTATTACTTTACTTGTAGGTAGTGGTGCCATTGATAGTTCTATTATTCAATCTTGGAATCAAGATACTAGTTGGAAAGCTGCTGGTAAAGTAGAAAATTATTATAATGCTAATAGACCTATTTCGCTTACTAATAATGCTGCATTTACTGGAATTGATAAATTTAAATTAGTGCCTAATGGTGGAGGTTTTAATTTAATTAATTCTACTAATAATCAAACTATTGGTTTAGTAAGTAAAGAAAATGCTGTTGATATTGTAGATAATTTATCTCAATGGGAACAAACTGTAACTGCTGTTAAAGCTGGTATGGCAGTAGATGAAAATGCTGTTAAAGCTATTCAACAAAATGTTGCTACTAAACTTGCTCAACTTAGTGGAAGTACAGATCCTTATGTTATTCAATATTACTATGATGAATTAACTAATAATCTATATTAATATGGATGTATTAAAGTTTCTACAAGGTGGTAACAAAACACCTAATCCTGAATATAATCCTAAAACTAAAAAGGGGGCTATACAGCCTCCTACTTTAGTTGATTACAACCCTGGCACTTCTATTAGTGACCAGGGTCGTGGTCATTTATTTAGTCGTATTGCTGGGCAATCATATAATCTTAACCAATATGATATAGATAAATATGCTCCTTATGATGTTTATGTTAATCCTGTTGATGACCCTGAAAAACTTGATAAAGAACGTGCTGTTAATCAAAGTAATTGGGAACAAGGATTAAGAATGATTGGACAGATTGGTAATGAAATTACTGTTGGTACTGCAATAGGTTTTGCTGATTTAGCTGATGCTTTCTATAATATGATTAGTGATAGTCCTAATGATTATCAATCTGAAATAAGTTCTGGACTTGAATCTTTAAAAGAATCTATTAATGAAAGATTAGCTATATATCGAGAAAATCCTAATGCTGCATTTGACATTGGAGATTTTGCTTGGTGGGCTAGTAATGCTCCTAGTATAGTTAGTTCTTTAACTCTTATGGTTCCTAGTACAGGTCTTGCTAAAAGTGTTTCTTTATTAGGTAAAGGTATAAAGTTTAATAAATTAGCTAATAAAATGGCTAATGCTATTAACATGACACAAAAGAGTAGAGCAATTACTAGTAGAATAGCAGAAGCTACTGCTATTGGAATTCCTTCTCGTTATCTTGAAAATTATCAAGAAGCTAGACAAACTTATAATGATATTAAAGATTATTCTAAAACTCAACTTGCTAATATGAATGATAAACAAAGAGAAGAGTTTTATAATAATAATCCTAAATATAAAGATATGTCTGATGAAGAAGTAGCTAAAGATATTGCTAAAAATAGTGCTGATATTACTTTTGCAGAAGATTGGGCTAATGTTCTTTTTGATATATGGCAAGTTTATAGTTTAAAAAACTTATGGAAAAATGCTTTAAGTGGTAATACAACTAGTTCTAGACTTAGAAATTTAAATACTGCATTTAATAGTAATATTGATGATGCTGCCGCAATTACTAATGCTTTAAGTAATAAAACTACTAAACAAGCTATTACTAGTACTTTGAAAGATGTAGGCGATGATATTCTTCATGGTGTTAGAGCTGAATGGACAGAAGGAATTGAAGAAGCTATTAATTATATAGCTAGTCAAGATGGTTTATATAATGGTAAAAAAGTATTTGATAAAGATATTCCTCAACAAACTATTAAAGATTATCTTCAAGACCCAATGTTATGGGAACAAGCATTTTGGGGTGCTCTTGGTGGTATCACTTTTAGTAGTGTTATGAATAAAGCTGGAGAATTTATTAATAAACGTCTTGATAAAGATTGGACTTCGGCTGAAAAACAAAGAGAAAATGAAATTCTTGGTCGTACTGCTACTTTTCAAGCATATCAAGAAAGGCTTAATAGTATAGCTAATGGTAAAAATCCATTTATAACTATTACTGATGAAAACGGTAAACAAGTTAATCCAGATATTATTACTAGTACTGAAGAAGAACTTCGTAATATAGCTGAAAAAGAATATATGGATAATATTATTATTAATTCTATGAATGCTGGTAATTTAGGACTTCTTGAAAGTTCTATTAATAGTAAAGAATTTAATGATAGTATTACTAATAAACTTGGATTACAACAACAAGAAAGTAGTGAACTTATTAATAGATTTAAAACTGAAATTAATAATCTTAAAAATGAGTATAATACTACTTTAAATAAAGTTAATAGACTTGGTGGTGGATTTGAAGTTGGTCGTATTATAGCTACTCAAATGGTTCATGCTCGTAATCGTCAAGAAAATTATAATAATCTTCTTAATTGGGCTAATAATGTTTTAAATCAAGATATTACAAATAATCATATTGAAGATGTTGATATTACTTCTGCTAAAAATGGTATATATCAACATATTCTTAATAGTATTCAAAGAGATATTAAAACTATTCAAGATAATGCTGCAATTAATGATTCAGTTAAACAAGAACGTATTGCTCAATTAAATGAACGTCTAGATGCTATTAATAAACTTTATATCCCTATTGATATTGAAAATAAAAATAATATTCAATCAGCTATTCAACTTCAAAAACAATATAATGAAGTATTTAAAGATTTAGCAGAAGTTGTTAATGCTGAAATTAATGTTGAAGTTAATAAAAATCAACTTAATTTATCTGATGATAATATTAAATCTCGTATAACTTATCTTAATAATTTCTTTGATAGTAGTCGTAAAAAGATTGTTAATAAAGCTATGGACGATTTACGTAATGCTTATAAACAATATGGAAAAGATTATGTTAATTCTGTTATTAAAGATGCTAATAATGGTAATAAACCTAATATAGATAAAGTTATTAGAGATGCTTATGCTGCACTTGATTTAAGTTCTAAAGGTAATGAACATCTTAAAACTACATTAGAACAATTAGCTGAAATTGCAGAAATTGAAAACGATGTTAATAATGCTCCTAAAGAGGAAGAAGTTGCTCCTGTTAATCCTGATGTTAATGAAGTTAATGAAACTGATGTAGATGATACTAGTTCATCTCCATCCTCTACGGGGGGTATAGCGGAGCGAAGCGGAGCGGTTCCTAGTAAACCTACTAATACTGAACAACCTCAATCTCAAACTGGGCAACCAGTTTCTCAAGAACCTATTAGCACTCCTAAACCTGAAGTTACTAATGCTCTTCCAGATGATGAATTTGAACGCGGTCAAATAGGTACCGATTTAGTTTATGAAAGTATTGCTGATTTAGAAGATTCTCTTGGGCATGAATCAACTAGTAGTGATTTACTTAATGCAAGACAATCTTTTATTGATAAACTTAGTCAAGCTGGATTTGAACAAACAGAAGCTGCTGATATAGTTAATAATATTATTGATGGTCTTACAGGTGGTAGTTTATATAGTTCTGTTCAAGATGATAGTACAAGACGTTTATTACTTAATGCTACTTATGCTACTATTACAGGTAATGAACGTAATATAGAAGCTGTTATGGATGATTTTGCTAATAGTATTGATAGTGAAGGTAATACTAGAGGTAAAATTGTTAATGGTAAAGTCTATCTTAGTATTGGTCAATTAGTTGAATATATAGATAGTATTACAGGTAATAAAATTATTAAAAATTATTTGTTTAATCAAATAAAAAACTATCTTTACGCAAGCACTAATAATCAAGGTAAATATCGTGCTACTGATGAATCAACTATTAAAAAACTTAATGCTAGACAATTTGTTCAATACGTTGACGGTATCGCTAAAGAACGTCTTGAAAGACTTCAAGTTGAACATACTAATAATGTTAATCTTAAATATATAGTAGAGAATGAAAATGTTAAAGCATTTACTAGTATTAAACAAGGTGATTATTTAGAAGCTGTATATAATATTAAACTTAAACGTATTGATATATTTGCTAATGATACAATTATTGGTTATATAGGAGTTCCAAATATTGATAAGTTTGGTAATTATGATATGGTTAATCAAGGTTGGAAATATAATATTCATGCTGAAAATGGTCAAGTTATTTCTCCGTTTAAAGATGCTTTAATTAGTATTCTTGACGGTGACAGATTTGACGAAGAATTTATTGGTCATTTATATGAACTTGCCGTTAAAGAAGAAGTTACAAATAAAGAACTTGATACTTTATTTAAAGAATTTGAAGTTAAATATCCTGATATTGTTAAAAACTTTACTACTCCTGTTGCAAGTTTTGATTTAGCTGAACATCTTGTTAATCTTACTAAATATATATTTAATCAACCTTATGAAAATAGTCATGAAGCTAGTATTAATCGTTGGTTTAATAATCTTCTTAATAGTTATGACCAAGCTATTACAATAGTAAAAGGTGATTTTAAAGGTAAGATTAGAGCTGTTAATGTTAAATATGGAGTTCTTAATACTATTGATGATGCTAATGGCGAATGGAATGATGTACAAGAAACAGTAGTTAATTATAATGAAGATGTTAATAAACTTGGTGTAGTTGTACAAGGTCAAGTATATCTTAATGGAGAAAGTAAACCTACTATTATTGAAAATCTTACTACTAATGGTATGCCTGTTATTAGTATTCCAAGTAGTGATGGTACTTCTCTATATGCTTTTTGTAAACAAGTTCCATTAAATAGTAATCTACTTAAAGGTGATGCTCGACGTATTATTAATTCTATTAAGAATGAAGTTAATAATCTTTGTAGAGATTATATTAGTGGAAAAATAAGTTTTGGTGAACTTAAACAAAGTCTTGGAGATATATTTGGAAATAATAAACTTATTAACGGAGATAGAAATACTGGACTTCAAATTAGTATTAATCCTACTAATATAGGCTTTTATGTTAAAGGTGCACATTTTAATGGTAAGGATTATGCTTTTACTATTAATTCTGATGCTGGTAATTATAAACGTAATATTATTATTAATTCTCCTTATGTTGTTAATAGTGCTTTTAAAATAGGTAAAAGTTATGGTATTAATGCTAGTACTATTGATGAATTAGATAATGCTCTTCGTCCTGTTATTGATGAAATGTTTAACTATGCCCAATTTGCTATTAGTAAAGATTTTATTAATGATAGTACAAAAACTAATGATAAAACTAATAAATATATTTATCGTGAAAATGGTAAAACTATTATAAATATTGATGGTAAAACTTATAGTTATAATAGTTATCAAGATTTTATTATTAGTAATGGTTTAGTTAGAACTAAATTAGCTAATACTAATACTAATGAAACTGCTGGTAATTGGCAAATAGATATTCATTCTAAACTCGATATTACTTATGAACTTGAGGGTAGACCCCCCGTGGAGGATGGAGCAATACCTGAACAGCTATCAGAGTTCATGTTAGATGATACTCTTAATGCTATTAATTTTAATGCTTTTGAATCTGCTATAACTGCTAAGAATTTAACTCGTGGACTTAAAAAGTATTTTGCTAATGACCAAACTGCTATTGATTATATTAATGCTCTTCAAAAGATTGGTATATTGCCTAAGAATATTCAAGTTGTAGATAGTATTACTGATAATAATGGTAATCAAGTTAATGCTGTTTATCATCGTGATACAGATACTATTGAACTTAATAGTTCTGCTATTGCAGGTCAAAGAGTTTATAGAGTTGTTAATATTATACTTCATGAAAGTTTACATAGACAACTTTATACTAAATATAATACTGAACAAGCTCTTGCTTTAGTTAAACCTATATATGATAAATTTAAATTTTGGCTTGATACTCAAGATAATTCTACTAAAGAAAGACTTAAACCTTATTTATTTGAGAACTTTAATACAAGTGAAGCTCTTGAAGAATTTCTAGTTGAAAGTATTACTAGTAATGCTCTTATGACTGCACTTAATGAAATTAAATATGATAATAGAAAAGTTAATAAACGTAAGACTTTATTTAGTAAACTTCTTGAAGTTATTGCTGATATGTTAGGTATTAAAATTAATGAAGATAGTTTATTAGCTGCTGCTAGAGATGCTTATAAAGCTATTAAGAAAATGCCTAAAGAAAATAATCAAGAAGCTATTCAAGGAACTTTTCAATTTAAAGAAGAAACTATTAGTACAGAGCAAATTGAAAATCCTAATGAAGATAACAGTCAAGATTATAATTATAATAATGATAATCTTAATGATGGACTTGATATGTTTAGTAGTGTTGATGATGATATAGTGAATATGGCGGAATTAACTAACCGTTTACCAATAGACCAACAGTCCGAATTTGCCACTTTGCTTGACACAGGACGTATCAGTTTTAGCTGTATGTAGAATTAATCAAGTAGAGATAAAAGTCGCTTAGAACGAAAGAAAATCACCTCTATGACGATGTAATTAAATTTTACTTTACATTAGTCATAGAGGTATTACTATTAATGAATTTAAACTTAAATATAAACTTATGAGTTGTGGAAATATTAAACTTGTAGGATATAATAATCTTAATAATGTTATTATTAAAGAACATGGTTCTAATAATGCAGATTATTATAGTCTTATAGCTATGGTTGAAGACCCAATCTTTAAGAAGATTATAGCTGATAGAGGTATTAATGTTAAAACTTCTGGAAGACAAGCTTATAATGCTCTTCTTGAAGCTAGAGCTATTAAACTTCGTAATATGGATGATATAGCTTCTGTTGCTGAAAAAGAAGAACGTGGTTTGTTTAGTACAATTAAAGCTAGAGATACAGCTATTACTTATATGGCTGATATTATGAATAAACTTAGTTTTAATTTTTTATATAATGGTGCTCCATTAAATTTTAATGAAATTAAAAAACGTACCAATGAAACTGTTATTAATGCTGGACTTAAACGTGCTAAGAAATTAGCCGGAAGTGATGAAGCTAAAAATAATGAACTTAATAGCTTTATTAATAATCCAAGTCCTGCTATTAAAATTAATGGTCTTGGAGCATTTCTTCGTAAATATGGTGATGCTCAAAATTTTAATTATGGTGCATTACTTCGTTCTTTAACTAATACTGAATTTAATGAAGCTCTTTTTAATAATAAAAATGTAGCTAAACTTATTAAACGAGATGAATTATATCAAACTACTGATTATGAAGAATTAGGCGGTTATCTTGATGAAACTTCTACTGAAGGTGATAAAAATAGTATAGATGATGGTATTGATTTAATGACTCAACTTTGGAATTTAAGTATTGGTGAAGTTAAAGATTTTAATAAACACGTAGAAGAAATTATTAAATATCATCTTGCAAGTTTACCTAAACTTACTGCTGCTTCTCAACTTGATAATGGAAGTTATCCTTTTGATACTAATAATGAATTAGGGGTTGTTACTTTTTCTGATACTAATTATTTATCTAAAATATTATATGCTAGTGCTGATACTAGTAATGTAGATAATTTTATAGCTAGTCTTAAACGTATATCTGAAACTATTCCAAATTGTGAATGTTTAATTCAATTACATGATTTACTTAGCAAAAATAAAGTATTTGCTAATAAGTATATGATGGTGTTTAATAAACCTATTATATCTAAAATTGAAACTTATATTCAAACTGATTCTAATGGTAATAGTTATGTTCGTGCTCATATAACTAACCCTAATACTGATTCTCGTACCATTTTACAGAATACTTTTTATAATAATGTTAAGAATAATATTATTACTAATCGTGTTCCTACTGCTCGTGAAAAGTTTCGTATATATGATAGATATAAAAATACTCCTCATGCCAATCTTTATTTATATGATGCTTTTAAAGAAATATTTCCAGATATTAATCAAGCTAGTTTTAATTTAGCTATTGCTAAGATTGGTCGTGTTGCTATGGCTAATAATCTTATTAACTTTGATAATGTTATTAATCGTACAGTTGAAAATTATAATAAATATGTAGAAGCACTTAAAAAGGATAAAAGAACTAAAATGCCTGATAGTTTTATTAATAGAGGTGATACTTCTATTATATATCAAATGGCTGATGTCTTTAAAGATATTATTTATATTCCTGTTGAACTTAATTCTCGTAATCCTGAAGGTAATTTAAGTTCTGATGTTATTAATAGAAGTTTTATTACTAATATTGCTAAAATAATTAATGATGACAAATCTACTATTGAAGAACAAAATGCTATGGCTGAAGCTTATGCTAGACAAAAGTTTGCTAGTCATCAATATGATTATAGTAATTTACTTCTTGAACATCGAGATACTAATGGTAATATAATTAATTATGGACTATTTAGAAGAGTTGGAAATGGAACTCCTAAACTTACTGAATATGCTCGTAGTATGTTTAAAACTTCTCTTCTTAATGGTATTAGTGAATTAGATAATAATAATAATGACTTATATCGTAGTATGAGTGATGGTGATTATTTAATTACTGCTATGGGATTATTTATGACTGATATTAATAATTCTGAAACTCCTACTGCTAATTATTTACTTCCCATACCTAGTGATGCTCCTAAAAACTTTACTATTACTGCTCCTAGATATAGTCTTGCTGGATTACGTAGTCAACTAGAAGATGGAACTAAAATTATAAATAAAGAACATCCATTATTTAAACAGTATTATAATATAGTTATTCAAGAACTTACTAATATGGCTCAAGCTGTTAATGTAATGTTTAAAACTAATGCTAATGGTAATCCTATTTTAACTAATGGAGATTTTGAATTTAGTGATACTTATAATAATAAACCTGAACATTTTTATAATCAATACCATAAAGATGGAAAAGGTAATATATTTACTACTAAAGATGGACATAAAGTTTTAGCTGGTAGAGTATTTAGTTTTAAACGTTTAGTTAGTAAAATTACTCCTAATAGTAATGGAGCATTTAATGAACTAATTGGGTATGGTAAGACTATTGACATCCTCTACGGGGGGTCTACACGTGGGCTTAGCTATGTTAATAATCAAGTAGTTCTTAATGGAGAACAACGTATTGCTCTTGAAGACGCTGTTGCTGATTGGTTAAATGAATATATAACTAATGGTTATAAAGAACTTAAAAATAAATATGGTACATTTATTGATGATAGAATTAATAATGAATCTTTAGCTGAATTTCTAGTTAATGATTATCTTGTTAGAGATAGTATGTACGATATGTATGGTGGTGACCAAAGTTTTTATAAGAATGGTCAAGCTATTCTAAAACGTATTAAAGAAGTACAAGCTAGTGGTAATCCTTTTGGTAATACAGACTTTACTAAAAATGATTTAGATATAGCTACTAATTTATATGATGTAACAATTAATGGTAATGCTGTTACTGTTCCTTATACAGTTAATGGAGTTGTTAAACGTAAAAAAGTAGTTCTACAAGATAAATTTAGAGGTGTTACTATTTATAATACTTTTAAATCTTCTGATAAAGTTGTTATTGATAGACTTGATGACCAACTTAAAAAAGCTGGACTTGATAAAAAAGACAGAGAACGAATACTAGAACCATTTAAAGGAGGAGTTAATGCTAATGATGCTCAATCTTATATTACTCTTGAAGAATGGATTCGTCGTATTACTGCTGCTGGAGAGTTAGATAAATATGCTGGACTTATTAAGAGTCTTACAGATGACACTCCGATTGATAAAATTGATTGGAATAAATTTGCTAATAAAGTTCAAATTCAAAAGAATTTCTATTATGATTTATATTATGATACTACTGTTGGTATTGAAGTTCCTAGACAAGTAAAGAATGCAGAGTTTGTTCTTATTCCTAAACTTATTAAAGGAACAGAACTTGAAAAAATTTATAATATAATGACTAATAGAGATATTCATCAAATTAATACTGTTGAAACTGTTAAAGTTGCACAACATAATAGAATGACACTTTGGAATAACGATGGTGTTTTAACTGATAAAGCTCTTAAAGAATTTGATGATAATGTATTTGATAATTCTGAATTGTTTAGTTATAATTATCTTTATCGTCAACAAGAAGTTCCTCAGCATATGGTTGATGCTAGTAATAAAGCTGCTATTCAGATTATGAAGAAAATGCTTGATAATCTTCCTAATAAACCTGAACTTAATGACCTTAAAAATAAAGTATTTAATAATTATGTAGCTAATATTAGAAATAGTTTTGAAAAAACTTGTGCTGAACTTGGTATTGGATTGGATGATAATGGTCATATTGATTTAAATTCTAATGGCACTATTAGAAATCTTAATCGTTTTGTATTTTTTGATAGATTTAAAGAAAATGCTCAACAACAAGGAGTTGAAAAAGCTCTTCTTGAATTTTTTGATTTAGATAGTGCTGGATTTAATAATCTTCCTTTATTCTTATCTAACATTAGTAGTAAGCTTGAAAGTATTGCTAATAGTTATTTTAATACTAATATTACTAGACAACTTATTAGTGGTTGGCATGCTGCTCAGTTATCTGATTTTGGATTTAAAGTTGATAAACAAACTCAAACAGATAGTAAACTTCAATATAAGAAAATTGGAGAAGTTAATGGTACTCCTGTTTATTATACTGAAATTAAACTTCCTAGATGGAGTAATAAACTTAAAGGATTAAATATTGAACAAGTTCCTGATAACTTACGTACTATGATTGGTTATCGTATTCCTACTGAAGGTAAACAATCTATATGTATTATGTATGTTAAAGAGTTTCTTCCAGATGCTTATGGTAGTACTGTTGTTGTTCCCGATGAATGGGTTACTCAAACTGGTTCTGACTTTGACGTAGATAGTGTTTATGGTATGTCTAAAACATTTAATCTTGTTAAAGGTATTCCAACTGAAATTACTCATGCTAGATATACTAAAGATGAAGTAGGATATATTAATTATGTTAAAGATAATGTAGATAAAGCTAGTCGTAATATTCTTGGTAAAACTTATAATAAACAAGGTAATATTAGAGCTTCTTTAAAAAATAGCGAAGATGCTATTAATGCTACTCTTGAAGGTTATAGTGGTAATCTTAAAGTTGCTGAAAAAATTGCTAATGACGGTGGACTTAAGTCTTACGAATCATACTTAAAACTCCCCGTGGATACAAGTAGTCAAGCTGCTAGAACTAATGCTATTATTCAATCATTTATTGATATACTTAATAACCCTGCTGCATTTGAAGAAAATACTACTACTTCTAACTTTGAAAATGTCAAAGAAGCTAATGAAACTTATGCAGAAATAGTTGGTGCTAATAAAGCAACTGTTGCTCCTAGTGATTTCTTTACTCAACTTGATTGGTTTGATGCTGCTACATCTGGTATTAAACTTAAAGGTATCAGTGTTAATCGAGATACTTTTATGAGTATTGGAAATGTTACTAAAGCTAATCATAGTGAAGGTATTAAAGTTATGTACACTACTGATGTGATTAGTGAGCAAGAAGCTGTTAATAGATATGGTAAAGAAAATGTAGAAACTATTGGTAGTAAACATATTCGTATTACTCATAAGAATTTTGGTTGGTCTGGAGATGATAAGAATGTTGATGGTTATTTGATTAATCCTTATAGTTCTCAAACTACTGCTCATATTCTTGATGTTATGAAAGAAGGAGCTATACATAATGAAAATACTTATACGTTTAATGCTTTCAAAACTATTGTTGACTTTGGAAGTAATTATGATACTGCTATTGGATTTATGTGGCAACCTGCTATTGATATACTAGTTCGTAAATGGAAAGAAACTAATAGTGTTCTTGCAGAAGGCACTAAAAATCCTCTTACTGAAGCTATTAGAGAAGTTGCTCATAATCTTGGTTTTGGTGAAAAAGTTAATTTTGCTGGACGTAAAAAGCTAATTGATATTATTAATGAAAGTTATGGTGAAACTTTCAAGAAATTATTCAATTTAAGCGTTTCTGATGCATTTTCATCACCCAACCTTATATTTTCATCAGACGCATATAAATCTCGTCTTAGAGGGGAAATGAATGGGGTTCAGCAGGCTTTATTTGACCTTTATGTTCTAGCACAATTCAATCGGTTAAACTCAATCGGACAGGATATAAGTAATAATCTTAATATTCTTAGTGCTGATAAATATGGTGCTAAACAAAGTTTTTATGCTAGTGATAAAGTGTTTAGAGATGCTAGAACTGTTATTGAAAATAGTAATATTTATGCTCCATCCTCTACGGGGGGTCAAACCTTACTGTTAGAGAGTGTCTTTCCTGATATTAGTGGTGGTATAAATGCATTTATTAAATCTGATATATCTAGAAGTAGTTATCCTAGTTTAGCCGCTTTTTTACAAATGAGTACTGCTCTTAGTGTTAAAGCCACTCAACAAGTATTTGAAACTGCTAATCCTATATTTATTGATTATGTATATAAAATAGCAGAATGGACTAAAGGTGGAATAATGACTGAAAAGTTATATAATGACTATAAAGATTATCTTATTAATAAACTAGAAGTAGGTAATAATGGTAGTTCTTATCTTAATTTACTTGTTACTATTGTTAATGGTGATTTTGTTCATCCTAAATTTATTAAAGAATATGGTACTGGTCAATCTAGAGCTTTAGAAATTGGACGAGTTAGTGGTACATTAGTTAATATTAAAACAGATGATGTTGTAGTTAAAAATATATTTGAACCTACACAAACTGAAATTGATGTATTTGCTAGACTTACTCCTGCTCAAAAAGTTGATTGGATTAAACGTAACTTTAGTCAAGATGGAAGTGTATTTGCACATATTGAAATAGTTGCTAATGATGAAAGAAATAATCGTCGTAATGTAAATATTCAATATATTAATTATATACAAGGTGATATTACTAATGATGAAGCTCATAGATTGTTTGATAGAGCTTGGAATCATCCTAATCCTCTTATTAAACTCACTGCTCTTGATTTAGTTAAATATGCTTTTATTGTTGAAGGTCATAAATTTAGAACTAGAAATATTAGTAGACTTATAAGTAATACTCCCCTTAGAGGATTGAGTGAAAATGGAATAGCTATTGGAGATATAGCTATGAAAGGTATTAATAATTATGGTCTTGTTGATAAAGATAACGTTGAAGATATAATTGGTTTTATTCGTAAAAATTATAATAGTTTTAATTGTCCTAGTTATACATTTAAAAGACTTACTAATAATAAAATTAATTATAATTTAAAACATAATGGTATTATTACTTTTAATGGTCAAGAAAATCTTGATAATATAGGAATAATAAGAAATGGAGATGCTGTTAATATTATTAGAATTAATAGAAATTTATATATTAAAGGAACTTATGATGGTACTTTAGCTTATTATCCTATTGATAGACTTGAATCATTTGAAACTTATAATAGTATTGAACCAAGTATTATAGCTAATAATAATATTCATAAACCGTTAGCTGTTCTTCTTTATGAAGGTCTTACTCAACAAGAAAAACGAGATAAATTTATTGATGGTATTAAAGATAATATTAAAGAAGCTGTAAATAAAGAGTATAAAGAAGTTCCTGAACTATATAGTAAGTATATTACTGATGAGTATTTCCAACCTTTTATGAATACTCCTTTTGAGAATAATACTATATATACTATTAATGATAGATTTTATCTTAATATTAATGGAACTACTGCTATTAATTTAAATAATGATTTAAAACAATATAAAGCTAAATATCCTAATATTGAAGATAATAAACTTGGTTTATTTATTGAAATTAATGAAAATGAAATAGATAGAATTACTAGCAATACTGATAGATATAGTAGTGTTGATGACCAAACTCCTATTGGTAGATTCGCTAAAAATGCTAGTTTAGTTATTTCACGTGCTGTTCGCCATGGCCAACCTGCTGCTCAAAATGTTCTTAATGCTCTTAATAATGCTGAAATTAATTATCTTGATAGTAGTAGTCTTTCTGATAATTCTGAATTTTCATTATCAGTTATAGCTAATTATATAGATGTTGAAGCTAATAATATTCTTAATGATATTAATCGTTTTATTAAAATTGATGGTATTGATAAACCTATTAACGATAAAGATGTTATTGGTAAAGTTCTTAAAGATGAACAACTTCAAAATCGTTTCTTAGATGTTATTCTTAGTGCTAATACATTTAAGAATAAATATAAACTTATTAGCGAAATTGATATTGATAGTACAAATCTTGATGATAAAACTAAAGAGAATATTAGAAAGATTCAAAAACTAGTTAATCAAGTTGATTCTAATACTACTGTACATTCTGCTAGAAAAGATTGGTTTGAAAGATGGATTCAATTACGTACTACCAATCCTAATTATATAAGCGGTCTTATGAAAGAATTTGATGCTTATGGAGATACTGGATTTATGGACTATTGGATACAAGATATTCGTGCTAATCGTAACTTTGTATTGCAAAATATACTTAAAGATGTAATGGGTACTGTTGAAGAAGGTCGTCTTAATGGTATTAAAGAGTCTAATGACTTTAGAAATTATCTTAAAGAGCTTAAGACTAGAGCTGCTAAAGATGGTAAATCTGTTAGTCTTAATAGTATAATTGATGATGACGGTAGATTAATTCAACCTAATAATCCTATTTGGGAAGAAAAGATGAAGAAATATAGAGATGCTGCTATTGAAGCTGAACAAAAATTTGGTATAAATAGTGTTGAACATCTTATTGCTCTATCTAATAAAGCTAAATTTATTGATATGACTACTATTCATCAGCTTAAACCAATTACTGTTCAAGATGAAGATGGTAATAATGTTACTATTGAATATTCTACTTATATTATAAATCTTGAAAGAAGTCTTCTTGGTCTTAAAAAAGGAGATGATGGTATTCCTAAAGAATTTGCTGAATATAAAAGACTTAATAGTAGAATACGAGATATTCTAAGCCAAGCTACTGATAATGTTACTACACAAAGTCAAGATGAAGAACTTGGACGTATATATGCTCAAATGGATAGTCTTACTAGTCTTTACGATGAAGATGGTAATAAAAAGATTGGTCATGATTTAAATGTAGCTGAAAGACTTCGTGCTTATCAAACTAATATTCGTAAAGTTAAAGAAATGTTCTATGATAAGCAAGCTAAAGAAGGATTTGATTCTAAACTTAAAGAACAACTTTCTATTATTAGTAAATATGAAAGTCAACGTGATGCTAATGGTAATCTTCTTATTAGTATGGAAGAACTTATGAAAGTTTCTGAATATAGAGAAGCTAAAGAATGGATTCGTAAGAATACTAGATATATTCTTGATATTAAAGATATAGAAGATTTAAATTGGGCATTTGAAGAACTTAAAGATGCTAATAAAGGTAATAGTGTTCTTAATCTTGCCATCAAAGAATTTCAAGCTAAAGATGAATTTAATGTAGTTGATGGACGTAAAATACCGGAAGAACGTGCAGCTCTTATAAAAGCTGAAACAGTTAGAAAATATAAATATACTAAAGGCAATGGTATGCCTTATGTTGGTATTATTCGTTCTGCTGAAGATGAACTTAGAATTTATCGTGCTGATTTCTATAATTATCTTACAGGTAATAAATCTAAGAGTGAAGAAGAAATTAATGTAGGAGAAGCTATTAATAAAATACTTGAGAAGTATTTTGATAATGCTACTAGAACTCTTAATACTGCTGATATTAGTCAAGAAGATTTAGAACAACTCAAGACTGGTTTTGAAGTATTTAATGAAATTACTAGAGGTGAAAAGAGTACTGATAAAGCTAAAGCAAAACGTGTTGCTGAATTTATTGAAAGTGAATGTGATGTTACCTATAATTGGAAACAATATGAACTTGATAAAAATAGAGCTTTTGCTAAAGGTAAAAAATATTATGATAAATGGCTAGAAGTATTTAGTGAACAAGTTGAAGAAAATGGAACTATTGCAGAAAGACCTAATCGAACTATTTATGGTATTATTAAACCTAAAGATTTAGATAAATGGACTGACATTGATAAAACTGCTGCAATTAATATTCTTCAAAAAAGAACTAGAGAAACTACTACTCAATATTATTATATGAAAGAAAGAGAAGTTCTTGACAAATATGGTATTGATAGTGTTGAATATAAACAATGGTATAGAGATAATCATTATTTTGACCCATATACTCGTACTATTAAACCTATTCGTATTTGGACTACTATGCAAATGATTAAAGATGATGGTTCAGCTGTTGTTGGTAATTATGAACCACGTATTAATCAAATGCATATTACTCCTAAAAAAGAACTTGTTAATCCAGAATATAGTAGTTTTGTTAATAAGTATAAAATAGGAACTGGATATGATAATACTGCTTATACTAATCTTAATGAGTATCAACTTGAACTTATGAATAAAGTAAATGAACTTATGAAAAAGTATTGTTTTACTAATAGTAATAAGAGATATGTTGATATGGGTTATCTTCCAGCTTTACCTAAATCTAAAGATATGACTGTTAAAGATTACTTTGAACAAGCTCTTAGTTTTCTTGGTTGGACTGCTAATGTTCCTAATAATACTGGATGGAGAAATAATGAAGATTTAACTTTTGATAAAGATTATGATATTCCTAATCCTAGATTATCTCAATTAGCTAATAAAGATACACAACAACTTCCTACTATACCTAAATTTAAAGAGCCTAATGAAAGTGATGAGGAATTTAGTAAACGTAAAGCTGCTGCTATTAAAGCTAGAGATGAGATTATTGAAAAGAATAATAAAATTCATAATGATATTCTTAATCGTAATTGGGAAGAAGTATTTAATAGTTTCTTAATTGAAAGTAATAGATATAATGCTATTAAAACAGTTAAAAATCTTCTTTATACTGCCGACCAAATTATTACTAGTAATACTGCTTATGATATAAATTATAAAGGTAGTATAACTGAAAATAGAGAAGCTAGTGCTGGTGGTGAAATTGAATATAAACAAGAACAACAAACTAGAACTAGTGAACATCTTAGAAGTTTTATACGTCGTCTTGTATTTGAACAATATAAAGATAATAAAACTCCTAATCTAGTTAAACTTGGTTCTCTTGCTCAAAACATTGCTGGTAGTAAATATATGATGATGAATATTACTGGTGGTATAGCTAACGTTCTTACTGGTTCTAGTAATATATTTATGGAAAGAGCTGCTGGTGAATATATTAATCTTAAAGATTGGGAAGCTGGTAAATCTGAATGGATTAAAGGAACTGTTAGTTATATGGCTAATATGTATAGTGAAAATAGTAGTACACTTCAAGATGCTATTATTAAACTTAGTCATGTAGTCGATTTTGATAGAGTAACTGAAGTTAGCACTGCTGAAGGTCTTAAAGAAAATATTCGTAGAGTTCGTGGATTATTATTTAGCCCTCAATCTGTTGGTGAGCATTATATGCAAAATGTTATGTTATTTGCTATGCTTAAATCTCATAGACTTGTTGATAATGGTAGAGGTGGTTATGATATAATGAGTAAAGAAATGTATCATCGTAAAGCTGAACAAGATGCTCTTATGTCTGTAATAAATACTCCCCGTGGAGAGGAGAACCAAGCTCTTCTTGAACAATTCAATAAGTTCATGGATGAAGCTAAAGCTGATAATAAAAAACGAGCTAAATATAATCTATTTAAAGCTAATCCTATATTTGATTTTGTTAAAACTTATCTTAATGAAGAACAACAAAGAGAATATATAGCTAAGCGTAAAGAACTTATTAAGAATATTGATAAAAAGTTTGCTAAACTTCCAGATATTTATAATCAATTTGAACTTAAAGATGGAATTGCTCAAATAAAATCTGATAGTAAACTTACTCTTAAAGAATATGCTAAATTTATTGATAAAGTTCGTGAAGTAAATAAGAAAGTTCATGGTGTTTATGATAAACTTGGTTCTGCTAATATAGAACAACATTGGTGGGGTGGTATGGTTATGCAATATCATAAACATCTTTATCCCGGTTTTAAGAAACGTTATCGTTGGAATGGTTATTATAATGAAACTCTAGGTACTATTGAAAAAGGTAGTTATACTAGTCTTTATGATTATTTGACTATTCCATTTAAAGAAACTAACGTAGGAGAAGTTAATAATGTGAGTGATGTTCTTAAAGCATTCCAAACTTATGGTAAGAATTTGCTTTCATTTGCTGTTAATTTCAAACTTAATTATGAACTTCTTCCTGAACATGAAAAAGCAAATATTAGACGTAATTTAGGTGATTTACTTTATGTAGGTGCTGCTATTATTGGAGCAATTGCTATAACTGGTATGGGAGGTGATGATGATGAAGGTATTATTTATAATCTTATGCTTTATCATGCAGACCGTCTTGCTTCTGAAGCTGCTTCATTTACTCCATTTGGAGCTTATGCTGAAGGTAAAAAATTATGGTCTAGTCCTGTTGCTATTGGACAAACTATTAATGACTTACTTGGTACTACTGCTATGGCTGCTAGATTCCTTATTGAAGAAGATTTCACAGAGGAATATACTACTGGTAGATATAAAGGTATGAACAAGTTTGAAGTTATGGCTATACGTAATATACCTGTTATTCGTAGTATTAATCGTGTTCTTGATTTACCTAATAATAATAGTTATTATAAACTTGATGAAAATATACTTAGTATTATACCTTATAAAGATATAGCTAAAGATATATTTGAATAAGCTGGACTTGAATCTAGTAAAAAATAAGGGCTTGCCTATGGTATCACTACCTAGACAAGCCCTATTTATTTTATCATTAATAACTTAATAATCAAGAACTATTTTTCCATCTTCATTTACAATAACATCTTTATCATTATACATTTCTTTATATAATTGTATAAACTCTGTATAATTGCCTCTAAATATATAATTATGATTAACTATATAAACAGATTTACGAGTAGTAGGTTTAATAACATTTGCTGTATAAAGAGTTTGAAGTGCTTTATAAAATGTATGTGATTTAATCCCATAATATTCAGTTATAGCACTTTCAGTAAATTCAATAACATTACTCATATAAGCTAAATTTCTACATATATAATTAAATAAATGTAGAGTAGCTTCATTAAAATAACGTTCTTTATCAAGAATTTCCATTGCAACTCCTACATAATCTCTACCTTTAATACCTAACTTATTAATATTATAAGTAGTATTAGTAATAGAAATAACTTGCATAGCATCCATAACCTCAACTGTTTTGTTAGTATCATAAACAGTTGGAGCTATATTACTAGCAACTTCAGCAATACGTTCTTTTTGAGCATCAACAAACTTTTTAATAAGTTTAGTATTAAAACGATAAGTAGCCATAAAATCATTTTTAAATTCAACATTATATTTACTTTTAACTTCAACAAATGTACAAAAAATATGCCTATATGGAGCATAGTTTCTCATAAAAATTATGTTAAATATGCCTCTAAAGGGCAGTAAATATTTTTATAACTACTTGATTATCAACAACAAAAAATGTTAACCCTATCTAAGATATATACGATAAGAAGCTTGTCCATTAGTAATATCTTAATTAAAACCATCATCATTATTACCAATAACACACATAAGAATAACAAAAACTATAATACCAATAACAAATAGTTTTCCACTATATTTATCCATAGCTTCATTATCACTAATATTATTAGCAACTGCCAATAGTTTAACACCACCAAATATAATTCCAAGAAGAACAATAAATGCAACCATAATTATAATATATTTAAGTTTAACAATAAGATAAAAATAAGCCCCAGTAGTAAGACTAGCTTATCTACCAGGGCTTCAGTCATGCCAACGACTATAAGTTTAAGGATTAGTAGAACGCTCCGCTTCGCTACGCTCAACTCCCCGTGGAGGATGGAATAGACTAGTATTCATTCAATCAATATAATCATTATCATTAATAACTATACTAATATTACTAGCATAACTACCATTCCATCCTCTACGGGGAGTATAGCGAAGAGTGCGTAGCACTCGTAGCGGTTCCAAGCTAACCATTAAATTAAATAAAGCCAGCTCTATTAGAGCTAGCTTTAAGTATAACATATAAACCATTAGCATTAATAGTATCATCTCTTTAGACCATACTTAGCCCATTGAAGAACAAATCCAAGACCTTCCCAAATTTTATCTTCAGCTTTAATTTGAGCATAATTAGCACCAACATTTAAATCAAAGTTTTCAGGTTTTACACAAGCTGCTTGACCATGAACTTCAAATCCAGTAAGACAAGTAAGAGTAGTATTAGTTGTTTTAGTACCAACTTTTACATTTTCAATATCTTTAATAAATCTCTTAATATCATTTTCTTTAAGAACATCTCCAGCAGGGTCTTCAAGTTTATAATAAGCTTTCTCAAACTCTTTAGCAGGACTCCAAGATTTATATCCATCTGGATAAGTTACTTCATAACCATCTTCTTCAAAAGAATGATTACCAATTTTATGACCTTTGTCATTTGCTTCGCGAGCTGCCATAGGAACAGCTTCAATCATTTTAACACCAATAAATTTAGCCATAATTTTAAAATTTAATTATTTATTTATTAATAATATCTTTAATATAATCACTAGGAAAACTACCTTCAAGTCGAGCTAATTCTTTTCTTTTATAATCATTATCGACTTTAGTAATAACAGTAGTAGGAAATTTAGTAATTTTTTTTCTTAGAATATCATATAGATTTGTATTACGAATATTAAGAGTAATATCACAATTAGCTTCATTAATAGCATCAGTTATATTTTTAATTGCTATTTTACAAGCATCACAACCATCTCTAGTAAAACAATCAATACGTATCATAACACAATAGCATTATTTTTAACAGCTTCTTTAATAGTATTAGGAACTCTAAGAAGAGTATTCTTAATCATTTCAGTAGTAAGACTATCAGAATATACATAAGTAGCATAAGTTCTCCAACTATCTTTAATCACAATAGCAAACTTATTCGGATTATCAATATTAGTTTGAATATATTCTACTTTAGTATTCTGATATTTCCACATCCAAGCAATAGCATCAGCACACTTAGCACGAGTTATACAATCATGTTCATCAATAAACGCTTCAACAAATATATTATTTGTTTGTCTTGTAGGTTCATCTCCAGTAAGATAATTAATATCATTACGAAGTTCTTCCCAAGTAACAGAATTACTATATCGTTTATATTCTGTATCATCTCGATATATAATACAAGTAGGATATTCAGTAATATTCTTACCGGCAACAGCCTTTTCAAGTATCATATCTTCAAGAATAAGATGGTCAGGAAGATTTTTAAAATGACATTGAACATTAGTACCAAATAAAGCTATATCAATAGCTTCTCGCATAGCTTCTGTTTTATCTTTATCAGCACTTTTATAATAAAATTCAATTTTAACCATAGTATTCGTATAATATAATGAGAATTTATAAAATTAGCTATTTTAAAGCCCCACATTGAATGATATTCATGTCATGATAGATTAATCACAATAACAATTAAAATTCAATGTAGGGCAAAAGAATCATATCTATGACTTTCCTAGCAGCTTGCGAAGATACTTTCTAATAGTGTAATCGCTTTGCACACCATGTAGAATATCACCATTACAGTAAGCAGTAGGAGCATCACTAATACCAATACTACGCGCTTCTTGTCTACCAGTATCAGTATATAGATTATACCTAATAAGATTAAACCTACCGGCAAACTCAGGAAGAGCAAGAGCTTTATGAAGCCTTTCTTCAAAAAGTTTACTAACATTACAATCAGGTAAATAAAACAAGATTAACTTTTTCATAGATAAACTTCATTACCTTCAACTTTAGCATCACTAAAATGACTTTTAAAACTTTCAACACTTCTGCACCATAAAGGTTCAAGTCCATTAAGTTTATAAATAACAGCAGGAATCCATTCACCTGTATCTGGATGTTTCATTTTAGTAATACTAATAATTATATATTCATTAGACGTTTTATTATGAATATAACGAGCACCAACTTTAAGCTTTAGCTGCTCCTCCTGTTCCTTCTCCAAATCCTTTGTTTCCACGTTCACTTTCTCCTAATTCTTCAATAGATTTAACTTCTTTCCAAGTAATTCTCTGAGCACTATTAATAATAAGTTGACAACATCTATCTTTACCATCACAATTATATGGAGGAGTGGAAAGTTTACCAAGAATATTAGTAGTTGTAACTCTAACATTATTAAGTTTAAGTCTAGCATTACCAACCATACTATCAGGTAAATGCATATGTTCTCTAAGTTTATCAACTATTTCAATAAGAGTAGATACAGCATGAACTAAATCTCTAGAAGTACGATTCTTAAAAATAATAAGAAGTTCTCCACGATAGCCCCAATCAAGAGTACCAGGGGCATTAGGCATATAAAAATCAGATTTAGTAAGGTTACTTCTAGGACGTAAAGACATTTCATTAGGTTCACCATTAGCATCATCTCCAATATTAAACGCTAAACCTGTATGATAAATATATCTATCTTTATCTCTATCATATTCATAATGAATAGGATAAACATCCATACAAGCATCACCTTCTTTACCATAAGCAGGTAAAATAGGTTGAACATTACAATACTGTTCTACATCTACAACATCTCCACTAAGAAGTTTAATTTCTTTCAGTTTAAATACTTTTACTTCCATATATAATTAAATTATTAAATTAAAGAGCTTCTGCAAGAGCAAAAGCATTTTCTATTTTTCTTGATTTATCACCATAACAAATACTATCAAATCGCTTAGTACCTTCAATATTATCTATATTAGAATAATATCCACTAATAGCATTAACTGCACCCCAAGCTGTACCAAGAATATCTCTTTGGCCTGGACCATCAAAATAATAACTATAAGTATCAGAAATAACATTCATTTTTCTACTACTTATTTTACTATCAGTTAAAGCTAAACCACTACGATAAGCAATATCTTTAATAGTATGTCCTGTATCTTTTAGACGTTGAATTTCATCACTAGTAAGAAGATTTTCTCCAATAAATTGAATTACATCTTCATCAGTAACTTTAATATTAGCAAGTAAATTACAATATTGACCAAATTCTTCAGATTTAATTTTACTAATTCCAAGTATTTCTTGTGCAACAGAAATCTTATTATGAACACTAGTTGTATGTCGAAAACTAACATAATTACTACTAGTACGAATAGCAGCATTAAGAGTATTTTGACAAATAACTCTAATAGGAGTAAATAAAATCTTAACTCCACCACTACCATCATGAGTATTAGTAAATACTAGATAATTTTCAACAGGGTCACCTTTAACAAGAATATTATTAGGAAGTTTAGCACTTACAAATATTCTTTCACCATTTCCCCAAAATCCAGCAGTTTGCCAAATAGCAGAATTTTTACCAATAGCGTCATCAAAGAAATTAAAAGCATCATTGTTTTGTACAATAGTATATTTACTTTTAACAACACCTAAAGGAATATTGTAATCAGTACGATAGGTAGCAAAGGCGTTATCACACTTACGATAAATGTCAGTACCAAAAACATGAGCGCCTTCTTTTTGTTCTTTAATAATTTGGTCAAGTTCTTCATCAGTTCCAGTAAGTTTAATAGGCATTTTACCAACTAGTTCACATTTAGCTACATTAAAATTAAGTCCAGCTTTAAGCATAACTTCTTTAGCAGTAGCACAATCTGATACATCAATAGCACCAGAATAAGCCCAAGGTTTACCTTTTACTTTATACATATTATTTATGACTTATACGTAACATAACACTTTCAATATCTCTAGCAGCTTGGTCTTTATTAACACCATAAGTATCCATATACCATTTTATTAATTCTTTTACTTTTTCTTCTAGTTCCATAATTAGCAAGATTAGTAGTGTTGACTCCCCGTGGAGGATAAACTTAATCTGTTCTCTACGGGAGTACAACCAAGTTATTTAATAATAAGACTAGTATTTTCAACAAGTTTAGCTATACTAATATCTCTACCATCATTAAGAATATTCTTCATAGTAGTTTTATTAACACTGCTGCTTCTAGTCATTTCATGTTGATGATTAAAGAAAGTATTAAGTAAATCAAAATTAATTTTATTAGCTAAATCACCAACAGGTTTTTCAATCTCAAATTTAACTTTAATACAATCTAAATCATCAAGCGTAAAATAACCTCCAGTTTCTTCTCTAAGTCTAGCAGATTGTTCAGGATATCTTTCAGTAAATTTATCATTAATTTGTTCAAGAAGAACATCTCTACTAAATGAGAAATTACTATCAATCATATCATTATCCCAAAGAGATTGTAAATGTTCAAGAACTAAATCAATAAATATTTGATTAAGATTTTCATCAATTTCAACACATTTACTATTCTTAGTATAGAGTTTACTATCAACTAAATTAATAACTTTATTACCAGACTTACCTAAATCTCCATAAGCAATAACAGCATCAAGCATAACTCCTTTAAGTCTTTCAGCATTGTTTTCTTTAGTTTTACGAAGAACAGCTAATCGTTGCTCTTCCTTTTTACAAGATTCAGCTTCAAGATTAAGTACAGTATATGCTTTACGATAACCATCAAGTTTAGATTTAAGATTATCTTGTGTAATAGCAAGGCGTTCTTCAAGTTCAGGAGTTAATTCACCTCCATTTTCTTCTAACTCAAGAAATATATCCTCAAGTTCAGCAGTAATATTATAAATATTTGCCATTATTTTCTACGTTTAGGTATATTATAAGCAGAACGATAATAAGGATTTAAATAACCAAATAAATGAGTATAATCACTAGCAGTCATTTTACCTGTATTAGTTCTATATTTATAAATAGCTTCAGTATATTTCTTCCATAGTTTTTTACTTAAACCAAGAATACCAACAAATCCACCATTTTCAAATACAATAGCTTCTGTATTTTTAGTAGTTCTAAAACGGTTATTAAAACTATAAAATCTTTTTCCTATAACTTTAATATTTAAATAGTTAATAATTTATTTATTATTTCTCATTTCTTCATCTTTAACTACTTTAAGAACAACAATATTACATAAAAGACCATAACAAAGATACTTATTAAATACACAATCAGGACAATTTCCAATATGTTTATTTTTAACATATTTACATAAAAGTGTTACTTCTTTATCATCTTTACACCTAATTGTAGTATAAAGAAATTCTTCACCATCATTTAAGTCATCAGTGAAATTAGTACCACTATAATTTTCAACATGAAAATGTTTAAGTTTATCAATCTCTGAAGTCATATCCAAGTTCCATTAAATTATTTCTAATCATACCAGCTATAATAATACAATTAGGATGAGGCTTACCAGTAGTACCATAATAACGTAAATCAATAATATGGCGCCATTCATTAACAGAATATGTATAAACACATCTAGTAGCAGTATCAAGAGGAAGAACACCACGAGCATCTTGACGATACATACCAATATCTACAAGAAGTTTATATTTATTAAAAGAATCATTACAACTATCTCTATAAATAGATGCTTTTTTATGAGAATTGCACCATTCTTCAAAAATAGGTTCATTATTTAAATAATCTACTTCTTCATCAGTCATCCAATGAGGACGACAAATATTCCCATCTTCATATACATATCGAGTTGATTTTTCAGCAATATTATTAGGACTAACACGATTTAATTCACGAGAAGTGCTAATTTGTGTATCAACACAAAAAGTATATCTCATCATATGAAATCCTATTTCAGTATTACAAAAATCTTCAATAGGAACAATATATTTAGATAGATAACCAAATGGTGTTTTATGGTCTAAAACCCAATTACCATTAACAGTTATATAATAAACATGTTTTTCATAATGATAACTAAAACCAATAGTATTAGCATAATTAATAACAATAGTTTCTAAAGTTTTATCACTATCATTAGCTATTATATAATAAGTTCCATGACGAAACATACTCCAATGTTCATCATTAATAAGTCGTTTAATAGTAGCTTCATCATTACCATTTGTTCTACTATAACAAACTCTTGCACATCTAGCAACATGAGCTTTAGCATCATTTCCTTGTTGCCAAAGTTCAACTTTAGGTTCAATTATTTTCATCTTCTTGATTATTATAAAAATCTTTAACTACATTTCCAAATATACTATAAAAATGTTCTTTAGGTATAATATTAATAGGCTGTATAGAATCAAGCTCTTTAAAAAACTCTTTAAGACCTTTATTTCTAATCCATAAAGTATCATAAGTAGCAGTTATATAATTATCTTTATCCATGTCACAAGCTATAAAGCAAGTTTCACTATCAAGCTTATCTATACATTCTTTACATACAATGGCTTCAGCTATTTGTTTACTCTTACTAGCATCTTCTTCAATAGAATCTCCAAGCGGAGTATAACCAATAACTTTACCACAACATATACAAACTCTAGCAAGAGCATTTATACCAAAAATAGGATGTAATTTCATACCATATAATCAGTTACAAATTTAAGAACTTTATAGAAAAGACCAACAAGAGTACCAGTATTATCAATAACATAATCATCATCACAAATTTTTATTTGTTCACTTTCATGATTATCATTATTAACTCTTCTATCTACTCTTATTATTTTTCCACCACATACTTTAATAACATTACATTCATTATCAAATCTAACATCAGCAATAATACATTGACCTAGTTTATTTCTAATATCAAATGCTTTATTAATAGTATAATGAACAAAAGCATTATGCCAAAAATGATTTCTAATAACATTAGTACCATAATATTGGAGAAGAACTCTAATTTTAATAGAAATATTATTATTTAAAGAAAGAAGTGAAGATAAATTATCATAATTAATTTCCCCTATATTATTAATAACTCTATATGCATCTTTGATATTAGTAGAAACAATACCAGTTTTAAAATTATAATAATTTTCTTCTTTAATATCTTGTCTATCAAGAAGTTTACGGTCAATATTACAAAATGCAGCAATATCATCTTTAAGTTTATCAGCAAAATGAATAATTATTTCATCATTTTCGATAAAATCATTTTTATGATAAAGAAGCCAAGTATCATAATTAGCTTTCATAATACCATCATGAAGAATATAACTAATCATAGAAGCAACTGTATCTTTACCACTTCCTTTAAATCCTTTAATACCAACAATAGAAACTTTATTAATACTCATAGTAATTTGTTTTTGTTTATCAAGACAAATATAAAAATATAATAGGAATTTACTAGTAATAATGATGCTGAATTTAATGTTAAATATCATAGTGAGAATGACGCATTTTAAGGCTCACCATGACACGCAAATTTTATCGTGATAGATTAATCATTCTGATATATAAAATTGAATACAGGCAAAAAGAATCATGTCTACGAGCGTGTCATATACAATTTTACACCCATGTAAAACAGAAAAGCCTAGCACATCATATTGTGTACTAGGCTTCACCTTATTCAATATCTATATGATAAATAATACAAAAATCATTACGTCCTTCTACAAACTTAACATTAATATTAAAATCATCTTTAGACACAACAAAAGCATTACGTAATCTTGTATCGAGAAGTCTAATAACTATATTAGGAATATATAACTTAAATCCAGTATTAGCATCTCGAATAATAGGAACACTATTATTAATTCTATTATCATTATATAAAATCACATAAAGTTCATTACTTTTAGTTATATCATTATATCTAACAGCAAAATTATAACTTTTAGCATCATAATCAGTAAATAGAATAATAGATTTATAATAACAACTAAAATAAGATTTAGTTCTATCAAAATTATTATTTCTAATTACATTATAATCTAGTATCTCCATTTATAACAACAGTTTTAATATGAAATGGAACTCTAGCAACGCCACTTCGTTCGCCATATTCTATATGAACAGTTCTACCAATATAAGATTGAGAATCGAATAAAACTTCTTGTTGAACAATATGACTAACACTTAAACGAGTTTCAAATTTTTCATCATTAATATCATTTTTACAAAGAAGAATAGGTAAATCACGTTTCTTTTCTTTATAAATATCAAGAATTATAAAATCTCCTTCAGCAGCATCTTTGAATTTTTCCATATAATTAGCTCTTCTTCTACCATATTGATAATCAGTTTCTGTATTACGAAGTATAAGACCTTCAAATCCTATATTAATAAAATTATTTCTAGCTTTAATAGCTTTATCATTATTATTAATATATATACTAGGAAGAATAATCAATCGTTCTTTATTATTATAATGTTCTTTAATAGTATTAAAAGAAGTAGGGTTTTTAATATGATAACGATACATATTTCTATGAGCTTGGTCACCCTCCATCATAATATCATAACACCAAAATTGAAGAAGTTTATTTTCAGTACAATTAGCATCTTTAACAAAATGATTAATTTGATTAACAGTATAACCGGGAAGATAAACTTCGCCATCAAGTGCTGCAAATCCGTTAATCATATCGTCGATAATATTTGTATTAATAGTAGCAAGCAAATAATCTTCAAGATAGCCAAGAGTATGCCAAGTAAGACCTTCACGACTTTGGAAACGAAGCCTAACAGGTTTAAACATATCATTTTGAGTATAAGCAGTAATAATACAACGTAGACCATTAATCTTATACTGACCATACATACAACTGACTTTTTTCCAAACATTACCATTATACGTTTTAGCAAGCATTGGAAGTAGAAGATCACTGTTTCCATTACTAAGGTCTTTAGGTAGATAAGTATTTAGAAAATTAAATAGAGTATCATTATCTCCATCCTCCACGGGGGGTAAACCCTGCATATCACAAAGTTCATCAAGATATGTATATCCTTTTTTAATCTTATCGTTATATCTACTCTCAAGTTCTTTTTGACCATCTTTTTGAGTAACAGCATAAACTTCTTTACGAATATTACCTCGAATAAGACCATAAAAAACAGTGATACTATTAGTACCACTGTCAAGTTCAGCCCACCAAACAGTAGGCACACCATTGTTATTTCTACGATAAAGTTTATTCATTATGTTCACTTATTTTTAAACCATTAAATGCAAAACTAACAGCTTTACCACCTAGAAGTTTAGCTTTACGCTGAGCAATCGTTTCCTTTTTAGGCTTAATAGCCTTTGCAATACCGGTGCTAACATCAATGGGTTGACCTGTAAAGACATCTTTTGATTGATTAACTCTGCTAGCACTTCTAGTGTGTTTCCTTGGTTCTTTACTATAATATCGTACTGGGTTTCTTCTCTCGAAATCAAGATTTTTTTCATGTATATCAATAATTCTTTTAATAATACTATTACGATAATCAATATAACTTTGAGCTTTTTCTGGATGATGTTCTAGAATAAGATAAAGTTTATCAAGAATATATTCAATACTAGAAAGAGTAATACGATAACCATAATTAATAGTTTGTCTAGGACGAGAACCATCAGGATAAATAATAGTACAATCTAAATCTTTAATATAAGATTCAATTGCATCAGCCATTGTAGATTTATCAATAACATAATTAATATATCTAATATTTCTATCATCTAGCTTTTCTTCATATCCTTTTATTATCATAGATTTTCTTTCTTACATTTATAAATAATAATACGAGTTGGTTTACCTATAAGACAATGATTATATTTAAACCATTCAATAATATCAAATGTAGGATAAGTTTTAGCTATTCCTTCAATAATAGCATAACCTTCTTGATAATTAAAATTACTATGAATAGTTCCACCATTATCAGTATCAAGTAAGCTAAACTTTTTGATATATTCAACATCATCATTAGAAGATAGATTAATTTCTCCATAACAATAAATATCTTTTTTATCAATACGTTTACCATCTATATTAATATATTCCCATTTATCAAGATCTTGTTCATCTTGTTCAGTAATAGGACGCATAACAGTATATGTAACACCAGCTAAACTTTTAGTATGGCAAAGTATTACTTTCTTCCGTATCCCAAGTAAATTCAGTTTCTTCTCCATAATTATCTTCTATATATTTAACAACTTGTTGAGTTAGTTCATTAATAACATTTATAGAATAACTACTTCTCAATTCTGCAAAATCTTTAACACCAAGTTCTTTAGGAATAATAATAGGTATAATATCATAATCATTCTTAAGAATCACAGCTTCCATAAGACCAGTTCTATCATTATCCATAAGGCTAATAAGAAAACCATTTCGATTAAGTTTACTACGAAGCCAATCATATTCAATTTGACGAAGTTTATAAGTTTCATGTGGAATATTAACAACACCAATAGTTTTAGATTCAAGGGTAGACCCCCCGTAGAGGATGGAATGATTAATACTTTTTAGATAACATTCAAGACTTAATCTATCTTTAGTAGATTTAGTTATAATAATAACGTCATAATTATCTAATTCAAGATTAATAATTCCTTCAATAGTATTACTATTAGTTATAAACTTAACTTCAGTTTTCTTATTTCTATTAGGAAAATATAATTTAACATTAACTATTCCTCTTTTATCTTGTCCAAGAACGTAACCATAACATAAATCTGTTTTATCTTTATCGTAAAAATATTTAGGAATAGGATTAGTAGAACGATTAATATAAAATTGGTCAACAGGATAAACAAAATGAGTATTAAGAAAATTAAGATTAATACCAAATTGTCTCCAATACTTAGCATCTAAATTATTCCACGGACGAGTAACAAGTTCAATAATAGGTTTATGATTACGTACATTACTAATAGCCCTAGTAATATTATAATCGTTGTTTTCATCTTTATCTTGTCCATAAATAATATTTCTAAAAGTATAAGCAATATGTTTAAGAACAAATAGAAATTGACTTTTAATAGAAATATCAATTTGCTTATGAACAATTTCAGAGAGTACAGTTGCAGCAGCATCTATACAATCTCCCCACCAATATCCAGCAAAATCTCTTCCTTTAAGTTTATTCCTATTATCATATCTAAAACCAAAACTAGGATGAGTATCTTCACGAAAAGGACTAGATATAAATTCTCCTGTATCTATACAATGCTGTATATCTTCAACACTAATTCCAGTATAAGTGCTAAAAATAGTAATTTGACTAACTTTAGAGAAAATATAATCTTTAGTTAAAATAGTATTATTAATATTTCTTTTCATAATATTTCTAATTTGACCTTTATCGTGAACATATAAAAAAAGAGGATTGTGTACTAAAATAGTACCCAATCCTCTTACATACAACTATTTAACTAACTTTAATTTTTTAAAATGGTAAATCTTCTGTTGGATTAACAAAAGCACCAGCAGCATCATTACCACCACCAAATGGACTAAAATCTCCACCGCCATTAAATCCACTAACAGGATTTATAGGAGTAGCAGTTTGAACACCAGGCATTACACCAACACCAGGCATAGCAACATTTGGTTGTTTAGCTTGTTCGGCAGATTTTTGATAAACAATACTTTCTTTATAAGGGTCAATATGCAAACTAGGAGCAGATTGTTCTTTATAAAGTTCAATAACTCCATCATTGATAAATGTAGGAAATCCTAAATCACCAAATGAAGATTTACTTCCAACAACAGCACGCCATTTACCATCATTCTTAACGAAACGAAGAAGCTTCATCCAAATAGTAATAGGTTTACCTTTAGCATCATTATAAACAGGTTTACCATTATTGTTAAGTAACTTAACATAATTTTCAAACACAGTTTTATAACCAGCTATAACTTCTTCAGCCTCAACAGGTACATACTGCATATTTTCATCAAAATCTTCAAAAGGCAAAGTAAGAGCATCAATTTCTTCTTCTGTTAAATCACGACCTTTAAGAACAAATACATTATATATATGTTTCATAAAGCGGAAAATGTTATCAACTTTCCAAGCACCTTTACCACCGGGAATAGTTTCAACATTACTTTCAGCAGGAAGAAGACGTTGAGTTACATAACGACGTTCATTGATATTTTCATGATTACTAGCAAAAGTAAATGTAAGATAAGGAATACTCATACCAGCAAATGAAGGCATACCTTGAACATCATCTTTCAATGTAGCCCAATCAACTTTAACATCTTCAAGATGGCCAATAAACAAGCCATTAGCTTTATTACAATCAGTACGTTCATCAAACTTTTTACGAGTTACATCACGTAAATCATTATTAATACCTCTACCTCTACGTTTTTTAGGAGTTTGTACTTCTGCATTAGCAGTTTGTTCAGCACTTGCTACAACAGTAGCTTCATTCTTAATTTCTTTTTCTGTCGACATAATTAAAGTAATTAAAAGAATTATTATATAAAATAAGAGCTGCACCATTAGCAATACTAACAATGCAGCTCTATGTTCAAGATACTATATTTCTAGGACGAAGATTTGATTATTCAGCAGTTTCTTCTTTTTCAGCTTTCTTACCGATACGAATAGGTTCTTCATCTTTATATTCGGTAAGCATTGCAATCTTAACAACAATATCTTTATGACCGTTATTAACAACAGCTTCTTGCAAGTTATCAATATCTACTGTATAAACACGATTCTTAGAAGTAGCTTCTTCATCAGTCATATCAGCTTTCAACTGTTTCCAAACATTAGAATCAGTAAAGTTAAGAGTTACACCAATACCAGACAAAGCAGCAGTATTAGCACATTTAGAACCTTTAATCTTAGCAACTTCATCACCTTGAATACAGCTAACCAAAAGTTCTTTCTGTTCATCTTCGGTAATATCTTCACGACTAAGAGCAGCTTTAAGTTCTTCATTAGAAGAAGATAAAGCACCTTCAAGAGTTTCTTGGAAATAAGTATTAACATATTTAATCTTATCATTCTTAGTCATACGAACACGAGTAGTGCAAGGATTACCATTCTTGTCTAATTCAGCAATACCTTTAGCTAAAGCCCAAATATCAAATTCAGCATGAACAGCCATAGCAGCTTCGGGAGATTCAATATCCAAACCTTGTTCTTCACAGAAAGCAACAACTTCGGGTACTTTATTGATAATAGCATTATCAATATTTGCACAGTTATTAATGAACATTACATATTCACCATGAGCAATGCCGAGAGCTTTAGAAACTTGGGCAGTCATACGGAAACTACCGGGAGTAGAAACAACTACCAATTCAGGTTCTTCACTAACTGCTCTTTGACCAGCATTAACAATACCCATACCAAAACTCAAACCTTTCTTAAAATCTTTCATAATTATAATTATTTAAAAAGTGAATAATATCAGTCTTACGACTGTTTTGTTTAATAATAATTTCTCTAGTTTGTTTATGTTATTGAACTTCAGTAATATCAATAATATCTTCATTACTTAAATCAATACCTTGCATAGTCTTTAATTCTTCTGTACTTAAACAGCCCATAATTAAATCATTAGCAATTTCACGAGCACCATAAACAAATGCTCTATGACTTATCATTATTTTAGGATATTTCTTATAAGTATCTTTTTCAAAACATCCAGCAACAATAGCATCTTTATAAGTAAACTCACCAGTAGCAACCATATTACGTTCTCCAATTTTACGATAAAAACGATAACTAGTAATATAATCAATAGGAACAGCAGGTATTCTATAAACAGGAACTTTACCAGTAGAAGCAATTTGTTTAGCTTCAGCAGTATTAGTAGCTATTTCAAACTTACCATTAAGTTGATATTCTTTATATATATTACCATTATAATCTTTATAGTATTTAACAGGATAAACATATATATGTTCATGGTCTTTATCTTCTGCATTTTTAGTTTGTGCCTCTTTGGGAGTAAGACACTTAATACAGTCAAATGGAAGTTTATCTTCATCATAAGCATTAAAGCCATCTGTATATTCGTACAGAGCGCGATAATTATCTACTTTTTCCCAACTCACGCTGCCTTTGACAAGTAATGCCTTAATAATGTGAACATCAACACCTGTTTTACCTTGAACTACATGAATATGTTCAATGCAAGTAGAAAATGGAAGTCTAAGGTCTTTAGCTCTCATTGCAATAGCAAGACCATCTTCAACAGACTTAATACCACATTTATCACTACGCATAACACGTTTGATAAATACTTCAAGACTTGCAATTTCAGCTTCACTCATATAATTAAGCTGATATGGAGCAACAGAATGTTGAACACCATGTTGTTTTTCAATACCACTATTACTAACAGCAACAGTAGTATCATTAACTTTAACTTCTTTATCTTCGTCCATTCTATCAAAGAGCGATTTGATTACACAATAAATGTAACTATTATATTTATACTAGTAAACAATATCATCAAAATTTTGAGCACTAATATCAGAATTAACATTCTGTATAACTTCATGGTTAGCCGACAACTTTTCCTTTTTAAGGCTTGCTTCTTCGATAGTATCAGCTATATAAAGTTTATGTACTTTAAGTTTTGATTGACTACAATTAACATTATTATAACGATAAATAAGTTCATCTATGGTATCACATAGAGATGAAGTCAAAATCCATTCGTCTACGCTTGTTTCTAGACTGTCAGTTGAATTATTTTTTATGGATAATACTCTTAATAAGCCATCATTAAAAGACTTCAAATTCAGCGTGGAAATAGCCTTAGATTTGACGATTCTTGGCTGTCCTTTCTTGCTTCCTGTCTTATACAAAACAGGAATACCATTATCATCAACTAAAACTTTATCTTCAATCTTATCATGGTAATCACCACAAATTTCACCTAGTTTATCATTAATATATTTAGTTACAGTAGCAGCATATTCACCTCTCTTGCTAATAATAAGAAATCGTTTATCAGGATTATCTTTAATAATTTCAACTATTCTTTCTAGCTTACAAACGTTATCAGAACATATAAGCATACGTTCACGAACAATATTATAAAAAGTCTTAACTCGTTCAGCAAGAACAAGAGGATTATAACATTCATCAATTTGTTTACTAAAAGGATTAGTCATATCCATATCAGCACTCCATCCATTATATTCAGCTATTTCTGTAATATATTGAATAGCACTACGTCCATCTTGAGTACCATTTCGAGCACATTTAATATTATCAAGATTACCAAATACTTGAATAGTCTGAGTAATAAATTCAGTATATTTATCGTAATTAGTAATATCTTCTTGACTAGTAAATAAAATCTGCTCTCTGTGTTCCTCTACGGGGAGTATGGCTCGCATACCACTAGAATTTAGAATATTATTAATAGGTGGAATATTATTATAAATCTTAGTTAATGTAGAAGTATCAATAGTTTTTTCAGTTAAAATCATAAGTTTAAATCTAGCATGATTAAAAACTGTATTACAAGATAAATTCCATTCATTAACTCCAACAACAATAGAAATATCATAACTATAATTATATCTACTATTAACATAAGTATGAGTAAGAATATTAATAGTATCTATATTTATATTATGATTTTTAAGACCATCAACAATTTCAGTTCTTCTTTTCCAATTATCTGTAACAATAAGTATTTTAATATTATCATTCTTATTTCTCATAAGACTAATAATTCTACTTATAATTTCACAATAATCAATAGGAGGAACACAATTAATAGTTCCAATACCTTTATATTCTTTAGAACCCCATTTATTAATTAGTCTATCATAAGTTTCTTCAACTATATTTCTCATCCAAAATCATCTTCATTAAAAATAGGATTATACATACCACTATATTTTTTAATTTTACTTTTACCTTTTCCTTTAGGAGAAATCTTAAGTTTAATAGGATTAATAACTTTCATAGCTTCTTGATAATAAAATTTAAAATTAATATCTCTAAGAGAAATATCTTTATCATCAAGACTATTAATAACTGTTACAACAGAACCAGCCGCCATTCTACTACGAGAACCATTATCATTATGAACTTTTTCAATAATATAACCTCTATTAGAAACATAAAATCTAACATATCTTTGACAAACAACATGAGTAACTTGCCCATTTTCAATCTTAGTTTCTTCTACATGAAATTGTCTACCTACATTTTGAGTAAGACAAAAGTCAAGAATATTAGTAGCTTCTTGAAGAGTATCCATTACAGGTTTATTCTTAAGAAAATAGTTTTCAATAGCTTGAGCAACAATAGGCATAGAATAACCTTTAGTTAAATCTAAAGAATACATCATAGGATTAAGAGCACCTTTAGATTCAATTTTAAGTTTACCTTTAGACCTAAATTGAGTAATATAATTATTAACATCACGAGCTATAAGACTATGAACAACATCACTATCTGCTTGCATTCCAGTAATATTTTGCCACCAAGTAGTAATTTCTTTAAATTTATCTTCTTGACTAGCATAAACTTTTACCATAATACCATCAGTATTAGCACTAATAATATGAATATTATCTAGTTCAAGAGCTTCGCATAACATGAGAAGCATAAGTTGTCCATTAACAGTAACTTTAAGAACAGCAAGACGGTCATATAAATCTCCTTTTTCAAATCCAAGTTTACCATAAATACTATTTATGACAATCTTTAGAACTAAAGCAAGAATATCTTTAGCAATTCCATCTATGTATTCTTCTTCGCTATGTTTCACATCAACACGTTTTTGTTTCATCCAACTAATTAAATTACAAAAAGCATTTGTATCAATATGAGCAGGAGCAACTTTATGAACACCTATTATGCTAGGATAAAAACTAGCAACATCAAAATGATAAATGGTAAAAGGTTTACCCCCCGTGGAGGATGGAGTTAAGTAATCACCATAAGGAGTAGTTGAATATAACTCCATAGGAACATCTTGACTATGTAAACCTCCAGTTGCAAGAGTATAAGTTATATCTCCAATTTTAACATTCTCACTAAAAGCATCTTTATTAACTCTATAAATTGTAGTTTTATAAAGTTTATCAAGTAAATCTTGAAGTTCTTTAGTTTTGAATTTAATAAAAGGAAAAATAACCTTTTTAAAACTCATAGCAGTTCTTTCAGTTTTCTTACCTTTCCATTGTTCAGGAGCAAGACCACTAAATTTACTATAAAATTTCTCAAAAAGAATATCAGCAGTTTTACTACGACTAGAATTAAGAACATCAACATCATATGCTTTACTAATAGCATAACGAGATTTAATTTCTTCTGGATAAAGACGAACTATTTCAGCTACAATAAAAACATCATTAAGATTATAATACATCATAGGTTCAATATATTCATCAAGAATAAATCTATCCCATTTATCTACTAGCTTATTAAGCTGACTAATACTCATTCCTTTAAGATTAGGAATTTCATTATATAATTCAGCTTCTTCTTCATTAATATCAGGAAGTTCATATTCTAGAAGTTCATACCATTGAAGATTAATAGAAGTTTGTTTTAAACCTTTAGGAACAGGTTTACGTTCACCTGTTTTACTATCTACAACTACACTTGCTTTATTAAGAGCAAATATACGCATTACATCAACACCTGTAAATGGTAGTTTATATTTTCTAAGACTATTAAGATAAAAATCAGTTCTAAATTTATCTTTATCATCTTGACTAGAAATAATAGTTTTACTAGTTTCATATAACTTATTAATAAGTTCTTTCGTACTATTCGTACGCATATAAAAACTAAGTAAAGCAGCAATCATAAGATTATCATAATTGAAATTATTAAATCCATACAAGTCAGTACGAATAATATTTCCATTAGAATCTTTATAGCATCTAGTCTTATTAATATAACCTATCATAGAAAGTAATTGACTATCGTCTGTATCTGTTATATAAAAACTATGTTTCTCAACAGTTTTAAGACGAGCTTTAATTTCTTCAACAGATAGTTTTTGAACTAAAGGAATAGCTTTATTATCAGCATTAACACAATCTTTAAATACTTTAAGATAACTATTAATACTAACAAAAGTAACAGAAAAGAAATTTCTTAAAACTTCAACATCATAAGCTATACAATTAATCATTTATATAATTTAATCCATAGTTATTTCTATTTTGATTAACCCAATTAATATCATCAGCAAAACGCTGTTTAAATATATGATAAAGATTATCATCTTTAAATTTAATAAGAGGAGAATAATTACTAAATACATATTTACCACCAGTAGCTATAAATCTAGGAATAGGATTATTGCTAATACTACGATAAGCATCACCAAATATAAATAGATATTTATAATTAATTCTAGCTAATTCTTTCCATAGAATATTACGACATTTATCAACAGCAGTAAGATAAGTATTATAATTATTAGAACAAGCACATTTAATACTATAAGTCATATAAACATCTTCGGTATTATTTCGTCCAGAGTATTCATCGTAAAGATTACCAATATCAGTAAATAATTGATAATCATCACAATAAACTCTATCACCTCTAGGAAATAGGAAAACAATATCTCCATGAATACTTCCTCTACCACCTTGTATATATTTACCTGTATTAAATATACGATTTGGACATCTAGCACAATCAAGATATTCGTCAACAGTTTTATTTGCCATAAGATAATACTAATTGATTGCTAGCACGAGAACAAGCAACATATAATCTACGAAGCATTTCATCTCTATTAGTATAAGGATGACCATATTTATCATAAATCATATCATTAATATCTACAAATACATTTTTATAAGTAGAACCTTGTGCTCTATGAGAAGTAATTGCAAAGCCATAATCTAAATCTCGACTAAATAAAATCTTACCATTACTGTTCGTAATATTAGAAGCAAGAAGATATTTACGTTTAAAATCAAAATATTGTTTCCATTTACTTCCACGTTCAGAACTACTAGCTTTTTTAGCATCATCAATAAGACTAGTCAACTTCTTATAATACATTTGAAATGTATAGTTATCATAATGGTCAATAACAAATAGAGGTTGAGTTACACTTCCACCATGAATAGCTTGAAACTTAATAAGAAATCCTTTAAACTCATAATCATTATCAACTGTATCAACAATATCTTTAACAATATATTCTTCACTATTGTTTATAATAATATCATTAAAAACATTAACAACAGTAGTATAACTCATTATTAAATCATTACGAGTAATAAGACTTTTATCAGCATCTTGAATAATCATATGTCTTACATGGTTATTCCATTGTGCAACACGACTATTAGTATAAGCTATAATACGATACAAATCAATATTTTTAGTATATTCTTCATCATTAAAACAAGTATCAATTAAATCAGAAAATTCAGTTTGACCACAAACATAAAATCCTTTAGTTTCTTCATTATAATCTTGTCTATTTTTAGATATATAATCAAGAAATCTCCATCCATTCTTATTATCTACATCTTCTCGAAGAAGTTTAAGAAGTTTACTAATAGGATTATTATCTCCTTGTCGTACAACTTCTTTAAGATAATAAGTATTACTAGCAATAAGAAAAGCTTGACTAGTTTTCTCATTAACAGGTGGAAGCTGAGAACTATCCGTAATCTTATAACTTTCATTATAAGCCTGACTATATCTTAGTTGTAATATCAATTAGATTAATATATTTTTCTTTTTCTTCTTTATGAAGTTTAAAAAAATCAAGAAAAATATAACCAGCATGAGATTTCTTAGCACCAGTTATAACTTGACTAACATTTTTAGGAGTGAAACCATTTATTCTTAAATCTTCTGCTCCATAAAGAATTTTAATATTAACAGGTTTTCTATCTATATTTGCAACACTTATAGCTATATATATTTTATTATTAGTTTTACCGGGAATATATTCATAATTTTTATTAGGATTATAATCTTTTTTATAAATCCATTGATATCCATTATGAATATGTCGTTTTCCTTTACAACATGCAGCAATAGGTCCAGCATGAAAATTACCTTTTTCAGAAGCTTCAGTAGCAGAAGACCATTCTCTAACAATATTACCTAAAATATCTATTTGCAATATAGGAATAGATAAACTATTAAATTCATATTTATTTCCATAATTACCATTATTTTCTCCAAATAAATGTTTATTATAAAAATAATTTTCAGAATTACATTTACCTATACAAGTATCTCCATCATTACCATTAACTAAACATCCTCCATTTTCTATTCGTTTATATTTATCAATAAGTTCTTTTTCAATTTTAATACTTTCCTCAATAGTAATATCTATCTTAAAAATATTTACTTTAACTTTAGTAATATCTATAACTTTTTCTTTCCAAAGTTTATTTCTTCTACTAAAACTAAAAGCTCTATTAATTGAACCTTGACCAACATAAAATGGATTAATTTCATTATCATAATAATGAAGATAAACACAAATGCGATTTAAATCATTTAAATGAAAACCATGTTTACTAGGAACATCAGTAGCAAAATTAACTGTTTTACTAGTACGAAATTTAAAACTTACCATATCTTTAAAATTTAAAATTACATTATAAGGATATGGATAAAATTGATAATATACAACTTTCTCCGTTTCGATTTTTAAATAAAATCTACTCTCTTACGAGATAGTCGATGAACCTTACTATTATCATGTTTCACAACATAATGAGTAGTCTTGGCTGCTGATTGTCATATAATAATAGTTTTTCTAGCGTTCACACTTAGATTTTCATCTTATGTTGTAGCACTATTATCTTCACGAGTTTCCAGCAATTAGAAGAATTTAAACTCAGCAATAGTTTTACCGAGCATTATAACTTTAATTTGAAGCTTCTTACATTTATTACTAATATACTTAACAAGTTTAGCATTAAGCATAGAAGCTTCATCAATAATTAAAACTTTAAGACCATCTAGTTTATCTTTTCCAACAGGATTAAAGGCAGGATTTTCAGGGTCAAAATTTTCAATATTAACATCAAGTCTAAAACCAAATAATGATTGAATAGTATTAACTTCTTTTCCACCAATAGAATTACTAAGAACTCTACAAGCTTTATGTGTAGGAGCAGCACAACCTATAACACCACCAGACCATTTGCAATTATTAATAACATATTTAATAACAAATGTCTTACCTGTACCTCCAGCACCACAAAGAGCATTAATATATTTCTTATCATCCCAAGGCTGTGCAAGAAACTCAATAAGTTCATGCACAGCTATTTCTTGGTCTTTAGTAAACTTAATGTTAATATCTTTTCTATTACTATTAGCAATATTAAGATTACCAATCATTACAATTCGTTGTTTACATCAATAAGATTATTTTTAACTTTATCTTCATATTCTTTCCATTCTTGAAAAGCTAAAATAGTAGATTCACTATCGCCACGATTATAACACGTAGTAATATGAAACAATTCCTTAGCAAAAGGCATTTTAACAATTTTACCTTTAGCTATAAGTCCAGCAGCAAAAGGAATATAAAATCTAGTATCAACAGTTTTTCTATTTTCACTATCTCTTATAATTTTAATTCTATGGTTATATTCATCTAATCGACGAGCATAAACAACTTTCTTTCCTTTAGTTCTGTAACTTTCACCTGTAATGCTATATAGTTTGCCATTGTATTCTACTTTATAAGTACCATCAATATATCTAATAATACCTTCACATTTAGCAACTATAATAACATATTTATTGACTATTCCTTTCTCTTTGGATTTACCTACAACTCCAAATGAGAATTTAAAGCTAACCATAACATACTACTTTCTTTTAATAGTACGCATACGTTTATCAACAGCACGAGTAATACCTTTAAAAGTATTATCCTCTGCAAATTTAGCTTTACGAGCAGCCTTTTTAGCAGCTTTCTTAGCAGCAATTTCTTCATCACGTTCTTTTTGTTGTTGAATAACATCAACAATCTCAACATGATAACCACAATAATGAGAAAGAAAATCAATCTTACCACTAGTTCCATTACCAATAGCACTATTTTTAGCTACTTTAATAACTTTACTAGCAGGATTGATTCCAATAACAGCGTCAACATTATTAAGTTGACGAACAACAGAAACTTCATCATACTTTTTCATAAGTATTTTACGTTTTTAAAGATTAATAAAACAATTATATTTAATAGTTAAAACTATAATAAGTTCAATAATAGTAAGATTAGTAGAGCCACTACGCTACGCTCCGTGGCGACCCCCCGTAGAGGATGGAAGCAAGCTAGTCATTAAACTTTCTTTCTAATAATATCATTAAAATCACTAGTAAGTTTACCAATCCTATCTTCAATTCTATCTAGTCTATTTCTATCCCTATCTCTTTTAACTTCCCATTGTTTATTAATATCGCAAATATCAATTTGAATCTTTCTAATCCAATTTTGAGTATCATTAATATCTCTAATAAGTCTATCTAGTTTTTTACTAACAATGGTAATTCTTATAAAAGATATACAGATAAACCAAATATCATACCAAGTATAAAATGAGAAACATTTTCAATCATAGAAATAATGATAAAGTTTACGAATAAGTTCAAATCTAGTATCAGTAATATTATCGATTTTAAATGCTTTAGCAACAAAATCAAAATCACCATATTTAAGTAAGGCATCTATATAATCTTTAATATCACTAAGCCACATAATAGCACTAACAGAATATCTATCACTATCAATATTAGTAATATATTGACCAATACCTTTAGCGATAGTATCAGCAGTTATATCATTAATAATAAACATATCAGTAAACCAATTATCTTTTATATACTGTTTATTAGTATATTTATCACGAAAGGCTTTAGATAGTTTATTACATAAATCAATATAAGAACGAGCAGCAGTTCTATTATTATGATTAACAAATTGAACATCTTTAACTTTAAGAGTTAAATTCATTCCACATTCAATAATACGAACTTTAATTTGTTTTCTATCTTCATTAATATATAGAACAATAGCAAGTTTATCTTTCCAATAGCCAGTATTCAAAGTAACTATATCATAAAGTTTAACTTTAAATCCAGATGTAATAGTACCATCAATATTCTTATAAGCAACATAATTCATAATAAAACTGTATTAAATTTTTAGTTTAACATTTATTAGCTAGTTCTTTTGCCCTGTATTGAACTCAATATTAATCGTGATAGATTAATCAGATTATATATAAAAGTTCAACAGAGAGCAAAAGAATCATATCTACGAATGTATTATGAACATAAATAGTTAGTCATTTTGTTCAGTCTTATTATTCTGTTCATTATTCTTACCATCACGTTTAAGACGTTCTTTAAGAATATGTTCAGCAACAGAACCAAGTTTACATTCACTAACACAACGACTAACACCTTTAGCATGAGCTACAGTATATACAATAGGATAATCAATGTATTTATTATTACCTACTGTACGTTCAACTTTAGTAATTCTAACTTCAGTCACAATACCAACACAAACACCAAGTTTAGTTTGATTATGATATTGATAAGTATATTCCATATATACTACCTGTCCTTTTTCAAACTTAGCTTGTTCTTCAATGTATCTATCTAATAGACCATCAAAAATAAAAGAATCATAATTATCCATTTTAATTATATATTTAAAGTTAATAATATACATACTAAAAAGCCTAGCACTATCTTCACAGACAATACTAGGCAAAACTACAAATACGAAATCATATAAAACGAAATGTTTGACATAGACATTGTTATTACTAATTTCACAATCAATAATAACATCATTAACACCAAATCAAATATGACATATAACACTTGGACTATGATAAATATTAATAGCACTATCTTCACAGACCGTACTATTACAAAAGTTACAATTAGAATTAAAACGGATAATAGCAATATCATAGTTTCGGAGTTCAATTCCTCCATCATCAGCAAGTGAAATAACACTATTATCTTCACAGACAGTAGTATTAGAAATAAAATCAAAAACTTATGTGGGATTATTTAGCAGATTTATTTGCTTTTTTACGTTTAAGTTCAGCATAAATTTCATCATCACTAACATTCTTAAACTTATTCTCCTGTTTATTATTATTAACAGATTGATTAGCCATTTTAATAATTTCCTTATATTCTGCATTAGAAGTATCAATAATATGTTGAGCTATAAAATGATTAATTTTAGTATTAGCTTCAACAATTTTAATAATCATATCTTTAGCATATTTAGGAAAAACAGCAATAATAGGTTTAAGAATATCTTTATCTTCAATCATACTATCCCAACGATTAATAAGCCAATCAAGTTCAAATCCATCTTTAGTAACAAGTTTAATAATATCTTCTTGAGTTTTACCAAAATCATTAATATATTTTTGTTCATTAAGAACATATATAAATAAAGCTAAACCTATAACATATTGGTCTGGAGATAAACCTTTATCTTTAATATCATTAATGAATTTATTAATAAGTTCGCAATCTTCTTTATATTTGTAAGTATCACAAGCAATAGTATTACAAAATGTACCAAAAACTTCATCAAGAATAACTTTAATATTAATATTTTCCATAATTTTATTTATTTAATCATAATAACCAAAAACATCATTTTCAGGGTCAACAATAGGACTATCATCAACTATTGGTTCCCAAGCAATATCGTCAAAATCTTGACTTAGACATTCTGCATGAATTTCAACACCTTCAACATTATTATTGAAATATGTATCATCTTCAACAAAATAAATATCAGTTCTTTCCATATCTTTATATATAAAATAAACTCCGAGTAGAGAATGATTATCATCAGCATTATTAACTATAACAAACCCAATAAACAAAATGAATAAAAATGGCAGGCAAATGAGAATTAGCTTTAACAAGCTCAACAGCACTATCCATCCTCTACGGGGAGTCTACACTATAAACTTAACTAGCTTCAGAATCTTTATTCTTTTTATGAAGTTCAGTTTCAGTATCAATCATAATACCAATAACTCGCTGACTATCACTAGCAACATCAGCATGAGCTTTAACTAAAGCATCAATAAATAAATCATCTGTATATCTATATTCTCTACGAAGACCACCATCAGCAGTAACTCTAAACTTATTCCATAAGAAGTCAACATAAGCACCTTTAGAATTACATATTCTTCCATCATCTTCAAGAGCATGAAGAATATTAAGAGAAGTATGACGTCTAAATGCAGCATTGAATTTAACAATACAAACTACATCAAGAATATGTTGAGGAACATTAATTCCAACAGGAACACCACGTTTATCAGTCTTAGCATCTTTAAAGTCATTATCTTCATTAGCTTGACTAACAATAGCAGTTTGTTCTTCCTGTTTACGAACTTTACTTTGTTTCTTCTTTCTAGCTTTATTCTTAGGTTGAATAGTTTCACTACTAACAACAGCATTAACTTGTGTATCTTCTTCAGGAACAACAAGTTTACCTTCTTGTTTAGCTTCTTCTAAACTTTCAGCCATAGTTTTCTTTCTAGGCTTAGATTGAACATTACTAGTAACATTATCAAAATTTACCATAACACTTATAAGTTTAAGATTAATATTATTATCAGTAGCAATATTACTCTACTGAACAACACGACAAATATAACAATTAAATATAATACTCCAAATATATTATAATTTATTTATACTATAATTCTAACTAATAATCAATAGCTATATTAAAATAACTAAAATAGTTATAGCAATAGGAATTAACTTACCATGAGTATAATAAATATCAATAGTATCAAGAGTATCATTAGTATAAAGAGAATCAGTAATATCAAGAATATTAAGAATATCATTAGTAATACCACCAGTAATATTAGCATGACTAGTATTAATAGTCATTATAATACTGATAATATTAATAGTGCTATTATTAACTAGAACTAATGCTATTAGTCATTATGACTAGAAGTCTTATTAGACTTGATAATACTGTTAGAGCTAGTTTTAATAACGATTGTATGACTAATCGTCATGACGAACGTCAATGAGATTGAGATGATGATGCTATGACTGAAACTAATAGTGGTATAACTGAAAGTTATAATGAGATGGGAAAGGGAGTTGGAACTAATACTAACAACGATGATATAACTAGAGGTTATAACTAATGGTTATAAAGATATAACTAAAGGTTATAATGCTGGAACTAGAGATTATGATAGTATAACGAGAAGTTATAGGAGAGAAAGAGAAGGAGTTGGAACAATAGGTTTAGATTGATTAGGAATAGGATGTGGAGAAGGAAGTTTGGTATTGAAAGGAATACCAGCAAGTTTAGTCCCTTTAGCATGACCATCTCCACCCTCATCTCCACATTCACCACTCCCATAACCATTCTCATCTTCACATTCAACCTCAATTTGACCCTATTTGAACCACATTCAACTCCACCATCTCATTCTCCACAAACTCTACAATGTCCACTTTCATCTCCACTTACTCTTTCTCCACATTCAATACCTCTCATCACCTCTAACTTCATCTCTATAACTTTTTGTTATGAGAGTAAATCTCCATGACCAATATCAGTATAACAAAATGTTATAAGAGTAAATCATCATTAGTTTCATTAATAGTATTATCATCAGTAATTTCATCACGTTCATGCTTATCAAGACTTTCATTAATAACACTAACGATACTTTTTAGTTTAACAGCAATAGCTAATCTAAGTTTATCAATACTATTATATACTTGTTTGATATCATTAGCACTACCATTAGTGGTCATATTAGTAACAACAAGAGGGTGCTTAATATTATCAAGACTAAGTTTAATAAGTTCAACAGAAGTTATAGAATTATCATTCTCAACTTCAATAGTAGTAATAATACGATGTACTTTCATGATGATTAATATTAGGATAAGACTTATCAGAACTTACAGCTAGGTCTTGATTGATAAGTCTTATCAGATTGTTAAGTTCGTTTGCCGCAATCTATTTAATGTCGATAATGAGCATTTCCATGTCGAACACTAGCGACAGCATCAACAAAACTATTGTTGATAACATTAGTGCTACCAACCCGAAGGTCAGTAGCACTATGTTCATTAGAACGGCATATCGTCATCGTTCATTGCAGTTGCAACAAAACTAGCCGCTTTAGCTTTAGCTTCACGCTTTGCAGCAATGGCAGCACGAGCATCATCCATAATCTGCTTGATAAGTACATTATATGCACCAACAAGAACAGGGTCAGCCGGCTGTTCGATACCTACAATATGATATACATATCTATCATAATCCACAACATTGTAAAGATTATCTTTACGAGTAAACGGATTACGGTCTTGTACACCAGCAGGTACAAACTGACAAAGAACTTTGACAGCAACACCAGTCAGATACATACTAGCAAAACCAGCTTCAGCAACTTCGCCAATATAGTTGACAAATCTACCGTAGAACTTGTCTTTGCGCATTACAAGCAGTATCTGATTGAATGGCATCTGAATAGCTCCAAGCATACCCATTCGATGTGTACCATCAGGCATACTTTGAGCACCTTTGACAGGACTAGCAATAGTAACAAACGCATTGAGATAAGATTTGCCATTACGACCTGTACGTTCTTGACAATCAATATTAGTAATGACAGTAGTCATTACATAACTATGACCATCAGTACAGATGCGTCTAACAACATCATCAATGGTTTCTACTTGCGCAGAACTTTGGTTATCTGTATCAACAGTAGGTTGAACAGGTTGGTTAACACTAGTAGTTGGTTCAACTACATTAACATTCTCGGAAGCAGCAGCACCTTGTGCAGCTTGTGCTAAATCTTTAACGTCTGGCATGACTATTAAGTATTTAATTACGCTAATCAGTAGCATTACTGACAGTTGTTTCGATTCAACTGCAAAGTATTTAATGTTGATAATGAGCAACATCATCTAGTAGAGATTAATCTCTACTAAGATAACTAACAATAGCCGATAGTATTCCAAATACAACAGCAGTAATCTGTTCATCACTAGTTGGTTCTACTTTCAATGCTAGTATGATAGCTGGCATCATCAGTATGATAGCAACTAACAACAATGGTTTGTTTGTTTTCATAATGATTGGTATTAATAGTTAGTAATGTAATGAGATGAATAATCTCAATGTATTTAATGTTGATAATGAGCAGGATTATCATTAACTCTATCAACTTTAGACGGGGGTAGTCAATCAAGTTTAACATGACCGGGGGTTCTACTCACTAGCCTCATCAAAACACTAATAAACTTAATTACCATCATCACTATCACTATCACTATCACTATCACTATCACTTTCATCATCTTATTCATTCTTATTCTCACTCGCATCATCACTATCGCTTTTATTACCTTCTTCACTATTATCTTCAACATCATTTTTACCATATTCATCACTTTAATTTTCCTCTTTTTAATTATTATTACTTTCTCCTAGAACTTGACGGGGGTAGTCAAGTCCAATTTAATGACCCACCCCTTATACTCACTAGCCTCATCAAAACACCAATATACACTATTTTCACTCTAATTATTACCATTACTATCATTTTCACTATCACTCTCATTATAACTTTTCATTTCATTTTCATTATCGTTACCTTTATTACCTTTATCTTCATTATTTCCATTATCTTCACCCTCATCTTTATAATTATCATCATTTTTATCATCGCATTTAACTCAGTCCTCACTAATATCTATAACTTCAGTTGCATACAAATCTTTATTCGCAATTACAATACCTTTATCAGTATCATTTTTAAATAAAACAAATTTATCAATTATAAGTCTATCTTTATCATCAAAAGTTTTTATTAATTTAGCTTCACTAATAATATTAATAAGTTTGTTAACATCACCTCTAAATATGTAAATAGGATTAACAACATAAATATTTTGTAAATTAGTTCTTTTAATAATATTTTCATCTTCAAGATAAGCAATGGCATTATAATAATCTCTACGATTAGGTTTAACTAAACCATAACCTTTAATTAAATCATGAGAAATATAAATAACATTACTATTAAATTTAATATTTTCAGCAATATAACCAATAAAAGAAATAATAACAGCATATCTATTTTTTCTTATTATATCCCAAACTCTCATACCAATAGTAACAAAATTACGTTTAATACCAACTTCTTTACTAAGATGATAACCATTATCAAATTCAGCAACTATACCAGTTCTGGTACTTTTATTATAACTAAAAGGATTAGCAACAACAAGTCTTTGTTTTTCAAATTCTTCTAAACAATCAGCATTATAACAAACATCATTAACAAGTTTATTATAAACTTTAGTAGGTTTAAAATCTTCTTTAAAAGTCATAACAATAATATTATTAAGTTCAACATAAAAATAGATTACTCTATGAAATGGCGAAATGTGTTCCATGGATGGAACAAATATAGCAAATAAATAGCGAAATGTGTTCCATGGGTGGAACAAGTTATATATTGTAACTTATTGATAATCAAGTAATTATAAAGTAGCAATAGTATCTATATAGATATATATATATATATATAGTATCTATATAGTATCTATATAGATATA
>ERZ1673698.222-NODE-222-length-97939-cov-9.422204_pt1 | contig 97939 bp, 44 predicted proteins | sample MGYA00580228_ERZ1673698 | MGnify/ENA primary metagenome ERZ1673698 (study PRJEB41218, sample SAMN15661768) | gut metagenome | host: Homo sapiens | place: Canada: London | collected 2015-08-20/2019-03-30 | study: EMG produced TPA metagenomics assembly of... | reverse complement strand
TTGTGAATCATTTTTGCAAGAAAAGATTACAGCACAACTTTAGCACTATATCCTCTCCACATTAATATTATTCAGACTTTAAAATGAATATTTTTTCACTTAATGGTTCTTAACGAATTTCACCTATTTCCTCAGCAGGAATTTCCCAGTTATCTGTACGGAATGGTGCCAATGGAAGACCATAGTTCGTTTTAACATTTGCCTCTGGGCAGAAGTTTTTAAACGCATAGCGTACCGCTACTGGCTCTGGGACCTTATCTGAACTAACCATGATTTTGTTCTCCCACCATTTCAAATGTGCTGTTGCCGGATAGAATACTCCATCTTCACCTGCAATCTCAAAGCCTTGAAATCTCATTGTTCCTGTTTCACTGAAGCCAACAATAGAGTTGGCATCATTGAATTTATATGGTTCAGAAAGATTATTGAATGAAATCACAAGTTTATCCTTTTCACGCTCCATTGACTTATAGGTAGGAGATGGAGCCGGAATTCCCTCAATTCCGTAATCATTTGCCAAAGCTAAAAAAGCAAGGCGTTGTCCAACTTCTAACTTCTTAGCTGGATGTATACAGGTTGGGTGCCCCAAATCTGTTGTAGCAGCTACACCAACATGCTCCAATTCTGCGGCAGCTTGATACTGAGCCTCGATTACAAGTGGCAATGAACGTAAGTGGTCACCTTCATATCTATATGGTGCCAGCTGAGTAATATAGAATGGCATTTCATCATTACCCCACATCTTTCTCCAAAGTTTGATCAAGCCTACCTGAAGGTCCTTATAGTCGTACCAATTAATACGGTTTGAACAACCCTGATACCAGATAAATCCTTTAGCAGTGAAGTTCGCGATAGGAAAGATCATGCCGTTGAAAAGTCCTGCAGGCTTACTACTTTCGCCTTTCCATTTAGCTATACGTTCCATATCAAGACCCTCGATTGCATCAATTGACTTTTTAGACATCCAAGCCTCAATATTTGTTCCTCCCCAATTAGATGTTACTAAACCAATTGGAATTCGAAGAGTTTTATAAAGAGTAAGTCCAAAGAAATAACCTGTCGCACTAAATGCACTTACAGAAGCAGGAGTAGAACACTGCCACTGAGCTTTGCAGTCGTAAACCGGCTCATCTGAAGAATTACGTGGAACAGTGAACATTCTTATGCCCGGATAGTTTTCTGCATCAAGTACAGCCTGCATACAGCCCACAACAGGCTGATTCATGAAACCCGCAACAGGCATTTCCATATTGGACTGACCACCACATACCCATACCTCACCAAGAAGGATATTATCGATTACTAGTTCTTTTCCATCAGAGAAAGTGATAGAATAAGGGCCACCTGCCTCACATGTGGGCACTTTAAGACTCCAGGCACCATCAGTATCTGTCTTTACTTTATACTTCTTGCCGTTCCAAGATGTAGTAATACTAACTGTCTTACCTGCATCAGCTGTGCCCCAAAGAGTAACTTCTGTATTGCGCTGAAGCACCATGTTGCTGCCAAGAATAGATGGTAACTTTACTTCTGCCACTAGTAATGATGGCAGAAGTGTTAATATTGTTGCAAATAATAAATGTCTCATAGTTCTTAGTTGTGCTCAATAACGATATTCTTAGAATTCTTATAAATAAAATGATCTTTCACATCACCATTATAGGGATAGTCGTTAGTCATTTCGATCTTATTGTTACGGAATGTAAAGCCGTCTACGTAGTAAAGATTTACAATACGCGGATCAAAAACACGGAATACATTATTCTCTACTACGATTCCTCTGTGATAGCACTCATCACCCGACTGATCAGGGATACGGCTACCAACAGCAATACAAGCATTCCCCCAGGTAGGATAACCATAATTTCCATTTTCAAATACGTTATTTCTAATGATAACATCTCTTACTCCTGCCTGTTCGAACCAGAAGTTACCGTCCCCCTCGAATAGGATGGCTGCACCCGGGATATGGAAGTAGTTATCCTCAATAATCATCCTGGCTCTTGAACCAAGGAGAAGACCACGTGCTCTGTTCCCTGCCATGTGGCAACCTTTGATCAAGACTTCAGGATACTCCTCGTCAGCAGCAATAAGCATATTTTTCTCGATCCCCTCAGGGAGGTTCTCCTCGAATGTAACTACAGTAGTAATCTTGTTAAGACGCTCAACTTCTTTAACTACAGCATAGCATTTAGTCACTACAGACTTGTTGTCTACTAACTCAACCTTCATGCCCGGCTCAAGGAAGTCAACTCCATATTGACCTGAATTTCTCCACTTAAAGACAACCTTGTCAGGGGCAAGAATCTCATCAACAGCCATGTAGAGACCGTGGATATTTGTTGCATCATCTTTCTGGTTGCAGAAGGTACAGCCAATCATACGGATATAACCGGCACAGTTCACATAGTGAGTTGCATCAGCTGTAATACTGATAATACGACCTGTGTTTGGTGAAGGAACTACATTTACATTATTAAGTTCGATATCACGACTACGCTGGGCTATAACACCCATACCACCACAATGCCAGATGTTTACATTGAAAATATGGATAGTCTCTGAATTAGAAATGAAGAATGCGGGGTTAATTCTACGTGCTGCACCAAATACCATTGTATTACCGACCGTACCCTTCAGGTCATGACGTTTGATACGAATAAGGTTATCCTTGATTCGCTCTGCCGGGATAGTTCTTTTAGAAAGCCAATAGTCACATACCAGGTATGCAGGCTCTTTTTTCTCTGTATCAAACTCCAGCAGGTTAGAAAAGTCATAAACAATACCATTCTCATCAGAGAAATAAAGACAACCATTTGTTATATTACAACGATATTCATCCGGGAAACGAATATCAAGGTAGCCATTACCTGCAGCCTCAATAATACCTTCTGAATGGAAAGTACGAGTATAATCAATAGAAAGACCTTCGATACGTACATTCTTACAATTCTCAAGGCTGAATGCAGAAACGAAACCTGTAAAAAGAAGCTTAGTATCCTGACCTTCTACAGTGAAATTCTGCATACCCTCAAGTTCGAATGCAATTCTCTTAAGACTCTCGTCGTTGTTACTAATAAACTGATATTTCTCGTAAGCCTTGTCAGCTTTAATACAAAGTGTTCCCTTTGGAAGCACTAGTTTTTCTGCTTTTACCTCGCGGCAGTAATCCAAAGCCTCACGAATTGCCGGCATAGCATCAATTTCCATTTGATCCTTAGCCAGATAATCTGTCAAGTACACTATTTTAGGAGTGTTATTACATGCTGTTACGAAAACAACTACCGACAAAAGGAATAATTGAGTAATTTTCTTCATTATGTATTCTATTTTAAATGGCTATTCAAATAATAATTATTTGGCTTCAATAATCAACGCAGCTCCACCACCCTTAGCCAATTTAACTAAGATTTCAGATGCAGAATCTACATCAATAGTAGAGATTTTATATTTCTCAGGTTTAACAGATGAATCAGCAGCATCTGCCAATAGCTTAGCAGTGTACTGTTTTCCTTTTTCAAGGAATGAAAGATTGATAATAACTTCTCTTTCATCCCAGTTTGTCAAGGCACCGACATACCATTTACCATCTTTCTCACGGGTAGTTACAATGTATTCGCCAATTTGACCTGCGATAATATGAGTCTGTTCAAACACAGTTGGAATAGAAGTGATAAACTCAGTACATGGAACGTCAGCCAAATAGTGTGAAGGAGTATCGCAAAGCATAGCAAGTGGAGAATCAAATACTACATAAGTGGCCACCTGATGGGCTCTTGTACCCTGGCTCATAGGCTTATGATAATTAATCTCAAAGCCTTCCTTAGTGCTGTTTATATATGCACCCTGAGTATAATCCACCGGCCCTTGCACCTGACGGATGTATGGGAAAGTTACATCATAAAGCGGCATATCAGGATTAGACCATTTCACCTCCTCAAGACCGAAAACACCCTCGAAGTTTACGATGTGAGGATAAGTTCTATTAAGTCCTGTCGGCTTGTATATACCATGAAGGTCAAGCATCAAATGATATGTTCCTGCGGCTTCAGCCAAACGATAAACCATATCAACACACCTCTGGTCATCACGGTCGAAGAAGTCTACCTTGAAACCTTTTACTCCCATCTGAGAGTAGAAAGCACACGCTTCCTCAAGTTTATCGTCCAGTACATTTGCTACAGCCCAAATAATGATACCAACATTTCTTTCAGCACCATAAGCAATAAGACCTTTCAGATCAACAGCCTCTTTGATAACCATAATATCATCCTTCGCAGACCATCCTTCATCAATTATGATATATGGGATGTTAAATCTGGCTGCAAAATCGATATATGCTTTATAGGTTTCAGTATTTACACCTGGTTTGAAATTTATATTAGTCAAGCCACAGTCATTCCACCACTCCCAGGAAACCAGTCCCGGCTTAATCCAGCTCACGTCCCCAACTTTTCTCGGCTCACCCAAAAGATAAACCAAGTCGTTAGTAGGCAGCTGAATATCATTCTCTGCCACAGCAACAATACGCCATGGATAAGAACGAGTACCCTCCGTTCTAGCGATTACATCCTGACGAGTGGCAATCTTAAGTTGACATCTGGTAGGAGTAATATATGTGCTATCCGGCAACTTAGCAAAAGTTGCTGAATAACCGCCCTCCATACCCTCAAGGAACATACCTGGATAAGAACGAAGATCTGACTCACAAATTAAAAGGGTCTTACCACTTTTATTTTTCACTGCAACAGGAAGAAAAGTCAAGTTAGACTGAGAGCCAAACCTACTTACTTTCTCATAAGTATACTGGCTCTGATAAGAATTTGCAATCAGATCTTTTCCTCTTGAATAAGGAACCCAAGCCATCGGATCTTCCGGGAACACGAACTGTGCCGTCTCATCCAGAACCACTGCATCAGATTCAAATTCAGTTTCGAAACGCCATGCCACACCCTCATTGTAAACCCTAAACTCTAATGTCCAGTCGGCATAATCTACGCGGGCATAATTCCACTCTGCAGAGATTTTATTCTGACGATAAAAGGGGGCATCTACAGACTCGGATGTGGAACCAATTTTCACTTTGTAAGAAGCTTCACCGACACCTAACATCCTGCCCCCCTCAAATTTCATAGCCAAAGCAGATGGTGATACAAGAACCTCTCCTTCATGAACGATAGAATAACTAACACTGTCTTTCAAATCTACAACAAGTTTGATTTTACCATCAGGCGAAGTAACTGTAATGAAATCAGGTGCCTTGGAACACGATGCCAAGATTCCTAGTCCAAGTATCATTACGTTCATAATTAGCTTCTTTACTATAGCATTAATTTTATCCATTAATAATTATGATTTAGTTTAAATTTTTACGCTAATTTTAGCGCCTTCAGAGATTTTGTAATTCTTCACTAAGCCATTTACCTTTATAACAACGTTTAATTTGCCCGCAGCAATACGAGATACTTTTACGTCGATATTTTTCCCAAATGCCCTAATGCTTTTAAGTGCCATTTCATTCCAATCGGATGGCATAGACGGAGTAATGTCAAAGCTCTTAAACCCCGTAGGTCTAATACCAAACATACCCTCAGTAATGATACGACAATACAGACCACTCTCCGCTGCAAGATGTCTCTGTGAGCCCTCTGGCCATGCCTCAATCGCATAGGGAACGTGATTACCTAGAAGACGCCTTTTTGAATAATATTTTAACTTTTCAGTAGCAATATCAGCCATTCCCGCTGCATAAATGCCTCTAAGAGCATATAGAGTAGAACGATCCCAGAAAGTAGTGCTACCCTGAGCTGTTAGCAGACCATCCTTTTCCCAAAGAAGCGGGCTGCATAGTGCATCTACGGTAGCTTCAGCACGATCAAAGATACCGACTGTTAATGGAATACAAATCCATGAACGAAGAATATCATTTCCATCATAATATCTATAAGTATCAAAACCACTAACTGTAGCACCATAATACTTTTCGATATTAACTTTCAATGTTGCAGCCTTGCTACGATATGCTTTAGCGACAGACGACGGCAGCCCAAGTTCTTTTGACAGGCTGGCTGCGCTAAGCAATGCGTCATAATAAAGTGATGAAGTACAAAGATTTGCATCACCAGCCTCAAAACGACCTTCAAGTTCATCTGTATCTGACATTACTACGCCGGCATGATTAAGCTTTCTATCGCAATACTCAAGACACCACTCAATCAATGGCCAGAGTTCCTGTGCCACTGCCTTATCAGCATAAGTAAGCGAGAAACGAGAAGCGCCATAGGCTATCATCGCAGCATCACCTCTGTCTCCGGCACCTGCCCAGATGTCTGTACCTTCAGCAATAATTGAACTTGGAATTGGATTGAACTCAGGGTTCATGAAACGGGCGAAATGACGAAATGAGTTAATTGCCGACTCATTGCCACGCCAGTAACCCAAATATGGGAAGAATGGATTTACATACTCTGCTTGGTCATTTGCCCAAATTGCCGCATAATATGACTCCCCCCCCGGTGCATGCATATAGCCACCTGCTGTTTTGCAAATGCTCTCGCCGGTACGAATCTTGGCATAACGAAACATTGTATTAATAACAGAATCCGGCGTTTCTAATATTAATGCACCATCGATATCTTTATTGATAAAATCTCTACGTGCCTGAAACTCTGCTTTAACATCTGCTATAAACTGAGGTTCAGCAGCCTTACGTCCGGAGAAAATAACATCAAAAGTAAGAGATTCACCTTTTCCCAAAACATAAGTACCAGATCCCTGAACCTTGGCTTCCACGATATAAGCACCATCTTTGCCCTTAGAGTCAAGAGTTTTAAATGTCTGGGTAAACTCAGGAATATATAGAGTCAGAGCACGGTCCCTAATACTAGTTATCACATAACGCTCACACAAATATGGCTTATCCACTGAAGGGAAAATAGTTCTAGTAAGCTTAACTGCAGGAACCGGGGATGTTTCTTTACCTGATCCAATGTTCTGCTTTCCTATGCAATATGTCTCTGCGCTTCCGAATACACCATCAATATAAACAGACTCTGTCTTAGGATTCTGAAGAACAAGACCGTCAACGCTAATAAGCGACGGTACATCTAAAGCAATTCTATGCATAAGACTTGCATGAGTATTATTGGGAAGCCTGCGGAGCATTGGAAATACCAAAGAACGCTCAGTAGTCAGAGTAGAGTTCTCATCAATATTCCAACGAAGGACACAAGCTATCTGCTCACCTGACATCTCGATGTGGTCATAATGAGGAAGCTTGTTCTCAGTAATATTCCACTCAATTACGCCATTTTTGCTGACCTCCCATCTTGCCGCAGTTTCCTTTACCTCCGGTTCATAATATACCTTTCTGTTTGGCTTGAACTCAAATGGGTTGGATGGCCTGGTATCTTTTAAAGAAACAAGAGTCTCATGTGTATTCTTACCTTCGAAAGTGGCATTCTCGATCTCATATAATGGCAGCCACGCATAAGCAACCATATCACCTGAAGCAATCTTAACAAAGGCATTTGGATACTTAACACCGAATTCTTCAGATGTAGGGAATACTTTTTGAGTATCGAAACTCACTTCACCATCACACCCTGTTTTTGTAGAGTACACAGGCTCGGCAGATACGCTATTAGAATACCAAACTACAGGATAGAATGTAAGTTCAGCATCTCTTACAGGTTTTCCATTAGGATCCATCACCTTGAATGCAAGATTTTTGGGGAGCATATCAGCTACAAGATTGTCAATCTCAACCATCTTATCCTCGGCAAGGTTGATCATATTTACAGCATATTCACTCCAAAAAGTCTCACCATAAGGATAGTTCATAATACAACGAGTGCCGTCGCAGGCTATCGGAGCAATTGGATTCTTATCAGCATCCACCTTCATTGCATAGATATCTGGCACACCACGACCGTGACCGAATTCATGAATAATACCGTCGATAGCACCTTCGTTAAAAGGATCGTTAAATCTATCATTATGAGTTCTTGAATGATATACTGTTAAAATATTCGAACCACACCAACCACCACCAACTTCTTCAGGGTGGGACTTATATCCATCGATAATCACTAAATAATCATGATTGGGATGTGGTTTTTTAACTTCCTTTGCAGAAATGCCATCATATATATAAAAAGCCTCCCAATCTACCTCGAAATCATATACTGCATCAAATTGACGAGTATGATTGAAAGCCTTATTGACACGCTTAAACATATACTCAATTTTCTGTTTAACTTTGTCAACACCCCCTAAAGAGTCTACTGACTCGCAGTCGATACCTACTTTTACACTAAATCTATAAATCGGTTGTGCAGATGCTGCTATACTAAACAGCAACAAAGCCGCACATACCAAATGTCTGAGCTTCATATTTTATTACAAAATAATTATTGCTAGTACTATTTTTCTAAAGACCTCTCAATCAATTTCAACTCCTCTGGAGTGTAGCAGGTCTTAGTTACATCCTCGCCTGCTGCTGTAGATACGTGCGAAAGAAAATACAAGAACTTCTCATAAGAACTTTTCATCTCTGGAAGATCGGCATCTTTGATTGCATACAATGTACGGAAAGCTTTCTTATATACGTCCCAACCATATTTATCCTTAATACGAAGAAATGTATAGTGAAGAGCATCACCATTATTCTTCGCTACACCACTACCAATAGTCTCATCATAGAAAATCTGGTAGTAGTTAATTATATCTGCTCCACGATAAATTATATTTCTTTGGCTTACTGCACCTTGACAAACTTCTATAGCATATGACATTCTGAAATTAGCGAAAATCTCATCATTCCAATTCCATCCTCCCATTCCACTACCAAGCATATTCCTAGCGGAAAAATTATGCCCAATTTCATGAAGAATACCAAAGCCCCAATCATCAAGGTTAGCAGCACGTTCAATTACTTCGGTAACTTTTACTTTATTATTCCATAAAATAGGGTTTCCTGCAAGGGCCCAATATCCAGGTTCAATACCTGGTGTATTTAAAATCATAACCTTACGACCTCCGTATGGAGTTCCTCCTAAGAGTTCCTTATAAGCTTCATATGTCCTGTCCAGGTTTGCCAACCACCGATCCATCTGCTTGTCGGTAATCGTAACCTTATCCTTATCCAATGACACAATGAAATGCTTACTTTCACGATGATATAATTTATCGCCAATCGGTTCGACTCTGACATTATCGTAATAAACTTCTCCTAATGCCTTTCCACCATTATAAGTCCCCCAAGGAAAACCTAAAGCACAACAAATCGTTGCCTCCCCTTTCTGATTTGGAACAAAGTCCATATAAATCTCAGACCATTCCATATCATCATAAACAAACTTAGAGGCATTCCAACCTTGCTCCAAACCATCTGGATTAAGGTATATGACAGCTCCACGTCCCTCTTTCACCCCTACACACTTCATCATGGCACTCATACGATAAAGTTTTCCAGGTTCGAGATTATTCAAGCTATGCATGATTCTTATAGCCCCTCTTTCAGGATTGGAAATCTTTACACATCCACTATTATCGATTCCCCCCTTTTTTTTATACTCTATTTTACCTGTTTTTTCTTCTGTAGAATTGTCAAACCAATTTTTCTCAAACTTTTTACTATGATTGAAGTCGTCTTCAAAAATTACTTTATCCTGAGCAAATACGTTTACACTCATTCCTCCAAGAAATACACAAGCTAAGTATGTAAATAATAATCTCATATTGTTTTAGTGTTAATTCAGTTGTTTCTTTATAGATTCCAATTCTAAGATAGAAAAATAATCCCAAACATCTACATCAGGATTTGTTTCCTTAGCAAACCTGTTAAGGATGTTTACAAAATAGACAAATTTATCGTATTTATTTGTTCCTGAACCTCCATTTTTCCTAAGATAATTAAAGGTCTTCTTATAAGGTTCCCAAGTAATCGATGCTGCCATACGTGCTAACATATAATGAATGCCGTTATCATTTACCTTTGTACCTATTGTATTTTCATAATCTATTTTATACATATCCAAAATCTCTCCTCCTGTGAATACTTGTTTTCCATTTCTGCCATCCATATATACTTTCCCATTATTTTTTTCAAGAGCATAGTGCATACGGAAATTTGCAAACATTTCATCATTCCAGTTCCAAGAAGTATCACCTATATTAAAGACATGTCCTATTTCATGTAAGATTCCAAAACACCAATCATCATGCTGAAGCATTTGAGAGAATGAATCCTCTACAGCAGTACCATTAGCAGTCCATAAAATTGGATAACCGGCAAGTGCCCAATATCCAGAATAGATTCCTTTGGTTGTTTGGATAGCTAATTTTCTACCTTCATGAGGAACCTCCCCCATCAACTCTAAATAAGAGAGATAGATCTTATCCAGATTCTTTAACCATTGCTGCAAGACCTGCAAAGATATATTAACCTTAGATGGCTCAATAAAGATTCTCATATATTCACTTTCTAAAGTAAATAATTCATCCGTCACTTTAACTACGCTAATATTATCAAAATAGGCAGTACCTGTAGAACGACCTCCGTTAGCCATTCCGCCTTGCCAGAAACCTAACGCAGCAACTATTTCAGCCTCTCCGTTATCATCAGACATAAAATCTACAGTTACATTTGTCCAATTTTTAAGCTCAGTACCATAGAGATAGCGTGACGAATTCCAATATTGTTTAGAATTAGGTCGAAATATGACAGGCCCAGTACCTTGACCGTTCGGAATATCTGAATATCTGATACGAGCTGTCATACGGTACATCTGATCCGGTTCTAAATTTGTTAATGTTCTCTTCACGCCAACACAACATTCATCATTTTCCGGTAATTGCTGTATTTTTAGAGCTTTACTGTTATTTACCCCCTCTCCATCAACAACTTCAAGAAGCGTTTTAGAGCCGTTTGCATAATCTACCCTCGTCCATCCTTCCAATCCATTCTCAAAAGAAGCATTAGATACCTCTATTGCATTAGGATTCTCAATGACAGGAGGTGTTGGAGAATCTTCTGGAATAACATTATTATCATCTTTGCAAGCAACAAAGCAAATAATAAAAATAAATAATTGTGTAAATTTTAATTTCATAAATCTTCAATTATTGTTGTGTAGAAAGATATGATTTTATCACTTGTAATTCTTGTTTACTAAACAGTTCGTTCGTATCTACCTTAGCATGCTTAGTAAGAAAAGAGAGAAAATATTCGAATTTCTGCCATTGATTCATGTTTTTCTCTTGCTCCTCGTTTCTTGGAATGGAATATAATTCCTCGAAAACATCTTGATATAATTCCCAACCGTAAGTTTCTTTAATACGAATTAAACAATAACAAAGAGCATTGCCCATCTCTACCGCTCTACCGGCACCTATTGTCCGATCGTAACAGTTGTCTGTTTCTGATTTATATAATTGTAAAAGTTCTGAACCTGTATACGTTTTCTCTTGTGATTCAAATGAACCATCTGCTTGTACAACAGAGGCTGTTGTTATAACTTTTGCATTTAATTTTTCCAAGGCGTAGAACATCCTGAAGTTGGCAAATATCTCTTCATTCCAATTCCAAGCATATGTAGCACTTGAAATATAAGGAGCAAAATTATGCCCTATTTCATGCATTATTCCAAAACACCAATCTCCTCTCCGAATCGTTTGAAGCGATTCGTAAATATAGTTTTTATTCCATTGTATCGGATTTCCGGCATATGCCCATGCATCAATCTCTTTAGAACGAATTGAGATAATTTTTCCATCAAAAGGAACCTTTCCCCTAAATAATTCCTTATAACATTCATATACATCATCCATATTGGCAAGCCATTCATCAATCAATTGATCGGATATGGGCACTAAGTCCTGAGAAACAACTAAACGAAAATGTTTGCTTGTACGAATATATAGATCTTGATTCTCTTTTAAAACAACATCATCAAAATAGGCAAGTCCTCTAGAAGCTGCTGCAGTATTACCTAATCTTAAACATAGAATTATCTCTCCATTTTCTGGAACATCATCTATTTCTAATACCAAGTCTTGCCATTTAGAGTGCGAACCTGTAAGCGCTCCAGAAGTAGGGGCCCAAAGATAATCAAGACAGAGATTAGCTCCCATACCACCGTCTATCATATCAGTTTTAACTTTAGCTGACGCCTTATAATAGCCACCAGACTTTAACCCGGTCACCTTTTGAGCAAACATTACATCAGTGTCCTCATCCAATGCAATAATGGCCAAGCAACGGGAATTATTTACACCACTATTCTCCTTTTGCTCTACAATTGCTGCCTTTGCATTCCACCCCCCAATGTAACTCCATACTCCAGACACAGCTATTGTTGATAAATCCATCGAAATATCATCTTCCATATCACCATTCACAATCAATGAAGGATTTGTTTTATCTTCTTCCAAGGGAATGGTTGTATCTGGTTCCTGTCTAAAATTGTTTGAATCTGAACATGAGAAAAAGACAGTACATAATACTAATAAACAAGTGCTTGTATACATGACTAAAAAATGAAATAAAATAGTATAGAATATGTAAGAGTTGGCAGCATTGCCACCAAACTCTCACATATTAAACTATTATCTAAAAATTAGGAGTAAAATTATACTGAATTGGAAAACCTCCTTCATCCTTGTATCCATTATCCACAACCTTAAGATCAAAGTGTACAACACCTGTTTTCATATCAACCCAAGAACCATTATCTATAACCTGATCATGACCCCGGCCATAATTATCATTTGCTCTGTCTATAAAATCTCCAAGTTTTTTTCTATCCGGATATCCCTCAACAGACTCATCAAGAATATTGAAATGAATCACACCTCCACTCCACTTATTGTTGTAATTAATACAATATTTATGCGCCTTTTCATTCTGAGAAGCCGGCCAACCATTCTCACCTGCTAAATAGATTGCAGGTGCTGTAATTCTATTATTCTTTTCCTCACCCCAAATTTCCTTTTCATAATCACCTGCTAATGTTCTAAAAGGCTGAATATAAATCACGCCACTTTCTACTTTAGTTCCCGTAAACAATTCTGATTCATCAAGCACAAGCGCTAACAAATAGGAGTCGGTTCCATCAAAAGGCATAGATGTCAGATCGACTTGATAAGAAACATCGACCTTCTTTTCACCGGCAGTAATCGCTTCTGTCGATACATTGACTTTAGATGGATCGAATGGGATGAATGAAGTATTGTTTGCTGCATTGTAAGATTCTACCAGAGAATTATCTACAGTCAATTTTACCGGCTGTTCATTGCTAATAGGAGCATTCATTTCAACTGAAATTTTTCCATTTCCCGATTTATTAACCACTACCTGATCTGCACCTGTTACCCACATCTTAAGTGTATTCAACTGAACCAACACATAAATTGGCTCCTTTTGTTGAATCTGATATACATCTGAAGCCATAACCAAAGGAAGTAGGAAAATATCGTCACTTTCCATTTTCCCACAAGTGAACGTAATACTTGTTTTATAGTTCATAGTCTCAGGATCCAATACTCCGGTATTAACCTTATAGTATTCAGATGGGAGTAGTTTATAATCAACATCGTTGGCATCATTATAAACTTCAACTGCTGTAGCATCTGCTTCATAAGTCACCATATTAGCATCTATTGTAGTAAAATTAGAAGTTGCTTCGATTTCAACTGTCTGAGGTAATAAAACATCTCTGATAAAACTCAATGAAAAATTCTCCTCAGGGACTTTAACTGTAAATGTTGGTTTTACAATATTAGGAATAAGCAACACCTGTGCTGCATCCCCTTTATCCTCCACCTCAACAGATGAAGCATTCAAAGAAAGAGGGAGTACGTAATTATTAGCAGTAGAAATACCTTTTGCCGCAAGAGCTTTTGGCTTAATCACGACGGGTAATTCTACTACCTTATCCGTTTTATTTAACTTGATAGCAGATGGGAAGTCATAATACTCAGCTGGCATCAACTGATAATTTGTCCCATTAAGATTATTGTATTCTGTTAATAATGTCTCATCTACCCCAATGGTTAAATCAAGCTCTTTTGAAAGTCCGTAAATTCTCGAAATGTTAACTACTGTCTCTTGTTCGTCGTAAATCGATATGGTATTCACCGTATAAAGACCTGTTTTATCAAATACTGGATCCGGTTTTATAGTAATTGGCGACAACTCTGCCTCACAAGCAAACATCACACCAATGAGGGCAGTCGAAAATAATATTTTAAAAAATCTTTTCATAATAAGACTGTATTTTTATCGTTTCAATTCCATACAATCAATAGAACACTCTCTATTAATAGAATGGAGCTTGTACTAATTCTGGATTAAGTTCACACTCAGACGCTTTTATAGGCATAAGGTAATGTTTAATGTCAAATCGCTTAATAGCTGCCTCTGTCATAGAGAAGAACTCTTTATCTGTGGCGTTTTCTCCTTTTGACATATCAAGACCATACTCGTTGTGATTAAAAGCACCATTCGGTCCGTGAGCAATAAACCAACGACGTACATCAAAGAAACGCTGACACTCATAACAAAGCTCTATTTTTCTCTCATGGCGTATCATTTCACGCATCTCTTCCTGAGAATAACTACCCTCATAAGGTGCAATACCCGCACGTTTTCTAATAGCATTAAGATATTTCAAGACCTCATTATGCTGAGATTCTCCGTAATATTCATTAAGTGCTTCTGCATAGTTCAGATACACCTCACCTAAACGAATGATTGGGAATGGCACATTTAAATTCCATGTGTCTTTAGCCTTTTCTTTATTTGAGCAGTAATTAAGCGGAATGTTTTTACGAACGGAAAAACCGGTTGTATTTTTATCACCAGGAGTCGATCCATTGCCTGAAACACCTTTATACCAAAAGTCGACTATACCATAACCGTCCTCATCTTGATACGAGTCCTCTTCATTGGGGTACGCATAAGATACACGCTGATTAGGGAAGTGAATGTTAGCATAGAAGCGAGGTTCACGATTTACAAACATGTGGAATGTATTTGCAATGGTACCATTAGCGGCTTCAGTAGAAAATTCTTTATTTTCAAACCATTCATCCAATGGGCGAGCCTTTGAACCGTCTGCCATAAAGAAGTCATTAATCATACCTAACGGCAGTGAATAACGACCATTCCAACCATACCAACGAGCAGGCACTGCACATCTTGCATACCACTGGATAGAATTCGGATGCCCCCATATTAACTCAGGATTTTGATCTTTACCCCAAGTTGTAGTAATTGTACGTATATTCTCAACCACCTCATCGAAAGTAGGTTCACCAGATTCAGCATTAGGCTCTTTCAGACTATATCCATAGTTATCAATTACATCTTTTGCCGCATCTGCTGCTACTTTCCAAAGTTCCTTATCATACTCTGCTGAAATAAGAACTGTTCCATCATTATTTTTCCAATTACTATATACACTGTTGCCATTATATAACGGACTTGCAGCCATTAGATGCATACGTGACTGAATAGCACGAGCCGCCCCGATTGTTGGAAGACCTAATTCAATAGACTCATTGCGTTCTTTAGGCATACCATTTTCGCAGGCCCAATCAATCTGTTCACTAATCCATCGAACACACTCTGCAAAAGGTTTACGTGCCTGGGAAGCAGCTATTTCATCTGCAGTTCTACTACTTTCCTCTATTGGAATAGGACCATACAAACGAAGTAAGAGATAATGATAGTACGCACGCATGAAAATTGCTTCTGCGTATTTTGTACGACGTTCAAGTTCCCCCATCTCAACACATCTATCAAGATTCTCCAAGAAGATATTAATATGACGGATAGCTTGATAATAACGCACAAAGAAATATAAATTATAACCTGTATAACCATAGTAATTATCTGGCGACATCAAGCCTTCAGAAATATTACGAATATTACTTTCCATAACATAAGCAGCCTCGTCAGTACACCAAAAATATGGTATTTGACCGCTATAGTGCATTTCTTGCACCATAAAATCATCACTATACATGCGCGAATACCATTTTTTTGTTTCAACTTCTGAAGCAAAGATTTTATCAATAGTATTTAATTCGCCCGCGTCCTGTTCAAGATAATCAGAACAAGAAGAAAATACTAGTAACATTAATACAATATGTATATATTTTTTCATATTTATTTACTGTTAAAATGATAAATTCAAACCAAGATAAATAGTTTTCTGCATGGGATAAGAGTCTGCACTTGTCTCTGGATCCCAAAAATCAGAGTAGAATTTGCTTATTGTAAGAAGATTCACACCCTGAAGATATACACGCATAGATTTTGCATGAATTTTTTTAGTGAGATTTTCAGGAAGAGTATATCCTAATTCAATATTTTTTATACGCAGATAACTTGCATCCCGTTGCCACCATGTTGATGTTTTGTAGTTGTTTGCATTTGCACCATAACTCAAACGAGGTGAAAAGGCGTTTGGATTTGGATTATCCTCTGTCCAGCGATCAAGGAACATAGTCATGACATTACCCATGTACTTAGGACTACGGTCTGCTTGGAATGGCTGAAAATACCATCCTCCAGTTAAATAAGTAGAACGATTACCCGCTCCTTGTAACAGGAATGAAAAATCAAATCCTTTATATTTAAGAGATGCACCAAAACCATAAACTAACTCTGGCATTGACGGATCACCAATCCAAGTTCTATCAGCTTCAGTAATCTTACCATCATCATTCAGGTCTTCATAACGAATATCACCTGGGCGAAGCTGTGTCTTATCCATCGAGAACTGCTCATAATATTCAGGCATGTTATCCAACTCTTCTTGAGAAAATAGGTGCATAGCTTTATATCCCAAAGTCAAACCATAACGAACCCCCTTGTAATCTTGCCAAGGATACGCATAATATTTACCGTCTTTAAGGACAGTATTTCTGGTAAAGGTAAAGTTACCTCTTGCTGAAATAAATAGATCTTTATTAATTTGTTTAGAATATTCTCCAGAAATTTCAAAACCTTTATTTTCCATTTCACCCATATTGGCATAAATATCAAAACCGTTTGGAAGACCCGCAACTTCAGAGGTTTGAGGTGACAAGAAAATATTTTCACGTTTTTCATAGAACACATCTGCATTTAAGCGGAAATTATTAAAGAAACCGAGCTCAACACCGAGATTGTATTTTGTCGCAACCTCCCAAGTAACATCACTGTTTGCCATACGTCCTTCTCCGATTCCAGATTGGTATTGGTCATAATTAAGGCCGAGGTTGTTATACCCACCTGCAGATTCATTGATTGTGGCAAGATAAATAAAACGAGTTGAAGGAATCTGATCATTACCGACCTGTCCGATAGACGCACGTAACTTTGCCCATGTTAAAACTTCATTACCAGCCAACCAAGATTCCTCCGAAGCCACCCAGCCCAAAGCAATTGCAGGGAATATACCCATTCTATTACCCTTAGCAAAGTTTTCAGAACCATTAAAACCAACATTTGCCTCTAAAAGATAACGATTATCATAACCATACGTAACACGTCCTGCAAGACCAAGACTACGTTTAGGTAAGGATGTAATATAATCCATTCCTCGAATCATGTAGCGATTGTCCTTTACAAATCCCATAACTAGTCCACCAACATCGTGTTTTCCGAATGTACGGGAATAGTTGATAGTAGCTTCTGCATACTGTGAACGAGTAGACGAACTTGAGTGACTATAATTAAGATAATCCTGATATGAACTTGCATACCATTCTGTTGCTAACAAGTCACCGTTTTCATCACGGCCTGTTGGTTCGAAAAAGTTTATACTACGAGAACGAGTATCTGCAGCATCAGTACTATAGTCATAAGCGTAAGTGAGTTTTGCTGTCAAGCCCTCTGTGATAAAATCCAAATTCTGATCTACAGTTAAATTTGCCCTTAAAGCATTGGAGATATTTTTTACGTAACCCCGTTGAGTTAACATGTTATATGGATTATTAAGACCATCACGGCCGGCCAATCTACCATCCTTTAATATGACAGGAAAAGCATTAGGTGCTGCATTAATTATATCACGATAAATAGAAGCGGAACCACCTTCAGCAGGCTCTGTATTCTCGGAGACATTTCCCTGTATACCAAAACTAACGGTTGTTTTGGGAGATATATCCATATCTACATTTGAACGGAAATTATAACGCTTATAATTTACATTTTCACCAAAACTCCCAATAGAAGAAGGTACCCAAGAATAAGAGCCCGGATTGATATGATACTGTCCCTCTTGATTATAGAAAGATACCGCAGTGAAATAGCGTGCATATTTACCACCACCAGAAATATTTACACTCAGTTTCTCTGACATTGTTAAATCTTTCATCAAAACCTCTTGCCAATCAACATTTGGATATACCTCTGGATCTGTCTGATCACGCATTGCCTTAATCTCGGCATCCGAATATTTAAACGAAGAAGAAATACCAGCAGTAGCATCTACAGCTTCATTGAAAAGCATTGAACGAGTCGCCGCATCTACAAAAGACAGACGCTTACTAGGTGCAGAAAAACCATGTTCATAACGAACATCTATTTTAGCTGGACCATCATAACCACGACGTGTATTTATAAGAATTACACCATTAGCGCCACGAACACCATAAACTGCTGTTGCAGAAGCGTCTTTCAATACAGAGAAAGATTCAATCTCAAGTGGATCTACATTCTCAAGCGGACGTTCTATACCATCAACAAGCACGAGCGGATTAGGATCACCTGTGAAAGTTGCTATACCACGAATCCAGAATTGAGCATCATCCTTACCTGGCTCTCCCGAAGATTGAAGAGCAACAAGACCTGCTACATTACCAACTAAAGATTGACTTAGTGAACGGACAGGAACCTGTAATTGGACAGGTTTTACGGAAGAAATAGAACCTACAACTGTTTCTTTTTTCTGAGTACCGTAACCTACTACTACAACTTCATCAAGACTTTGTGCGTCTTCTTGGAGAAGAATTTTGAGCCTTTGCCCACCTTTTACTTTGATCGTTTGTGTAATAAATCCAACATACGAGACCTCAATTGTTGAATTGTTAGGAACATCAATTTTGAACTGCCCATCTAAATTAGTCACAACTCCATAGTTTGATTGCCCATTTAGTAACATAATGTTAACACCTGGTAATGGCGTTCCTCCCGTATCTGTTACTACACCCGTAACTAAATTTTGTGCAGAAACAACCATACCAATCAATAAGAAGGCAATAAGTAGCAACATTTTGCTTTTTAAGAACTTCATACTGTGATTTTTTTAAGGTTAATAAATGTTTTGAATATCGCTGCAAATATACCCGCACTGACACCACCTGTTTTAACAAAATCGTCTTTTTTTATACAAATATTGTATTTTAATAGCTTTATAAAGATTTAAATTAGTGCAATAAAGATTATTCTTATATATTTGGACGAAATTTATATTTAATACAAATATGAGTAGCAATAGTTTTTTTACATTTATCTTTTGGATTTCCGTATTTATTTTGTGCACTAAACCAACATTTGCAATAGATACAAATTTAAAGTTTGAGCATATGGATATCTCAACAGGTTTAAATTCAAACACGGTTTATTGTACATTTCAAGATAGTAATGGTCAAATGTGGTTTGGAACCAATGATGGATTAACAACATATGATACATATACATTTAAAACTTGGAGAACAGACTCCAATAACCCTTATTCTATTGGTAATAATGGAATCTACTGCATATACGAGGACCGCAATAATCGACTATGGATAGGCACCGAAAAGGGATTATATCTTTTCAACAAAGATTTGGATAAATTCCAACAAATAAATGGATTAAACATCGAAAAATCACATATAAGATCAATCTCAGAGGATTCACATGGTAAAATATGGGCAGCGTCACTGGGACATGGTATCTTCAAATATAATCCAAATAATAAAGAACTTAGAAACTATAGACAATCACAGAATGTTGGACTTAATTCAGATTATTCAACAAAGATATTATCTGACTCATTAGGCAATATTTGGTGTCTCACATCCGGGAGTTATTTACATAGATACAATCACGATAGCGATACTTTCGAGAAAATTCTTATAAAAGATAAAAAAAATGGTATGGTTGAAACAAATGCATTCACTATGTGTTTAGACTGGAAAGGAGATCTTTGGATTAGTGGTTGGGACTGTGGGATATTTCATTATTCTATCGAAGAATCCTGTTTTAAAAATTATCTGACGGACAGGGGCCGACCAATATTACAGGGGCGTATCCATACAATTAAGGCGTTCGAGCCTAACAAGATATACATTGGTTCAGATCAAGGGTTGACATTGTTTGATCCATCTACGCAAAAATACATTACCACTTCTTACAACCGAAACAATAGCAGTAGTTTATCTGATGACTTTGTCTATGATATCCTAAAAGACAATGAAGGTGGGCTATGGATCACTACATATTTTGGTGGTATAAACTATTCAAATCCCAATAGTTCAAACTTCACTATTAGACATTGCGCAACTGAATCAGCAAGAGGAAGAATTATCAGTAAATTTCATGAAGATAAAAATGGTGATATATTCATCGGGACAGATGATGGAGGATTATTTATATATAATCCGATCAAAGACAAGTGCCATCGATATACAATTGATAAATCTAATCCTAATTTAAATATTCACGCAATTTGGAGCAATGATACATACCTTTGGATTGGTACTTATTCTAAAGGCCTATATAGAATAAACCATAAAACAAAATATGTCGAGCATATACCCTATTTTGAAAAAGACGGCATAACAAACGAAAGTATATATTCTATACATGAAGATTTATCTGGAAAAATATGGATTGGTACCAAAACTGCAATTTGGACATGGACAAAAAAACATGGATTTATAAAAGAAAAGGAGTTAGGGTACAATAGTGATATTATTGCTATATGTGAAGACTTAAAAGGGAGCATTTGGTTCGCATCTCTTAATAAGGGAATACTAAAATACACTCCTACTACCCACAATATTACCCACATTTCTAAAGGCTCCAATGGAATCAAAATACCTAATGAAATTACATCTATGTCACTACATATGGACTACCTTTTTATTGGGACCTCAGGGCAAGGGCTAATAAAATACCATATTCCAACAGAATCCATAACAAAAGAGAAATGTTCAAATATTGAGATGGAACATCTATCCATTTATAATATTATAAGCTATAAAGACAATCTTTGGCTCAGTACCAATGAAGGTCTACTCTGTTATAATCCATCTATCGCAAAATGTAACATTTTGGGTAAATATGATGGATTAAATACAAATCTTTTCAATCCTAATTCAGGAATAGTTGCATCAGATGGTAAAATTTATCTCGGTTCAAATAATGGGTTCAACATCGTCACTCCAGATAGACTTAAAAGCAATACTGTAAAACCTAACACTATATTTATCCATACATCAAATACTCTTTATAAACATACAGACAGTACAATCTTATACAAATGGCACAATCCATTCACCATCAAATTTGCTAGTCTAAGCTATCACTCACCAATAAATAACAAATACAAATATTATCTGGAAGGTTATCATAGTAATTGGATTGAGACCAACTGGAAAAATAATCACGTTACCTTCTCAGATCTTCCCTGTGGCAAATATACATTTTGGGTATGTTCTTCTAATAATGATGGAGTATGGGGGACACCTATTTCTTGGAATATTATAGTAAAACCGCATTGGTGGAATAGTAAAGTAGCTATAATAATATATATTCTTATATGTATGGCTCTAGTATTCGGTATTATCACTTACTCAATCATGCACCACGTTCAAAAAAAGAAAAATAGAATAGCGAAAATTAAATATGTTAGGGAAAAGACTCGCATTGAAACTGAGCTACAGTTTTTTTTCAATCTAGCACAAGAGATTCGAACTCCTATCATGTTGATAAATAATCCAATAAATGAAATTGCTAGTATCGAAAATTTACCAGAAAATATAGCACAAAAAATTTCTATCATCCAAAATAGTTCTAAAAAACTTTCTAATCTTGCAGATGAAATTCTTGACTTAAAAAAAATAAATGCAGAAGTAAATATTTATCCTACACCCATAATAGATTTAACAAGCCAGATTGTTAACACCTTTAAAGCAAACAATTCTTTTCTTGACGTGGATATCGTGTTCATTGATGAAATCAAAAAAAATGTAGTCGCCAACCTTAACATAGATGCATGGAATAAAATTATGAACCATTTGCTTTCAAATGCATTAAGATTTACCAACAACCTTATAGAGGTCAGAGCAAAGATCTATAAAAATAATATTATCATTACTATACATGATAATGGAATTGGTATTTCACAAGACGACATAAAGAATGTATTTAATGCTTTTTGGCACTATGATAAGACCAATAGAGTAAATGTACCAGGCTTTGGACTCGGACTTACAATATCAAAATTATTATTGTACAAAATGGATATGACTATAAATATCGAAAGTGAAGTAAACAAATTTACTACATTCACCATTAGTATACCGATTTACGAAAAAAGCATAGCAAATGAAACAATACTAGAAAGAATTCAAGATTTGAACTCATTAGACACTCCTTCAGTAGCGAATATAAATCAATCTGAGATAGATTCGTATTTAAGAAAGCACAATAGAATACTAATTGTAGATAATGACAGAGATTTACAATTATATTTAGCTGACGCACTCTCAAAAGAGTACAAAATTTATACAGCATCTAATGGAGAAGAAGCTATGGAGATACTCTCTATTGGGGAAAAACCAGATATAATAATCTGTGAAGTTATGATACCTAAAATGAATGGCATAAATCTCTGTAAACGGTTAAAAAAAGATGCTAATTTATACAATATACCTATTATTATGTTTGCAGATAATACTGACATTAACACTAAAAGCTATTGTATTCAAAATGGTGCCGAAGCCTTCATTGAGAAGCCAATTAATGTTAATTATTTGAAAATAAGAATAAAAAATATTTTAGAAAAAAGAAAATTACTACAACTTTTTTTTAGCAAACACTCGTTCATTACTCTATCAGAACCTTCTGATAACAATGTTGACGATTGTTTCCTAAAACAATTTAGTGACATTGTTGTCCAATGTATTTCAAAACACGACCTTACAGTGGATGATGTAGCTAAGGAAATGTGCATGAGTAGAAGCGTTCTATTTAAAAAGGTCAAAGAAATAACAGAAATGACACCCAATAATTATATAAAAGCTATAAGACTCCAAAAGGCTGCAGAATTATTAATTCAAGAAGAATACAAGATCAATGAAATATGCTACTTAGTAGGATTCAACAACCATAGTTATTTTACAAAGTGTTTTGTTGATTATTTCGGTCTACTCCCCAAAGAATATATTGCAAAAAGAAAGAAAGAGGAGCAGCGTAATGAGAAAGAAAAAACAAGAAACGATATTCATCCTTTTTCGTGCCAAAACCCTGATTAAATAGGGATACACTCAAAAGATAACAATATCATTACAAGATAGTCATTTTTATTTCTTTAAATATTCCGTACGACAGGAAGTTGTACAAGTAATTGTTCTGCATTACGTCTGAACCTATTGTTACATCAATAGTAGCCTAAAAAGGCGTGCGTTACCAGTAATGATTTGGTACGAGTTCCCTTGACAATATGGACCTATATAGAAATATCCAATGTATAATTGTTAGGTAGCAATATAAGTAAACCGCTGCACCATCGTGACAAAGAATGGCTCACGGATATTGGGTAGCTATAGCCAAAAGGCAAGCAGTTAAGATAGGTCATTTAGGTATATAAGATTACACAGACATCATACTGCTGATGAAGAGAAATGGGGGCTGAATTGATCGTTAGTCACTTATATAGAATCTCCCCGTATTTCCCCTACCGACATCGTAACAGGTAGGGCAACCTTAAGGGAAGCCGAAAGGGATGCAGGTAAAAGATTACAGAGAAAGCGAATACTTTTGTTTAATGCAGAGGATTGAGATTATAAATAAAAATTTGTATCTTTGCGAACTATGGAAATAGGAACGGCTGTCAACGCAATACAAGAAGAAGGTTACACAAAAGGTTTCGTACTGTTGTATGACAGTCGTTCCACCTTGTACAATCAATGCTTACTTTATTACTAACTATCAAGAATTGAAAGTACAATATTATTTTATGCAAGTAAAGTACGAATTACTTGATTCGAACGAACTTAAATTTGTAGCTTTGCATCAGATTATTCTAATGAGATATGTTCCATGGCAAATAGGTTTTTGAGCTGTTGACTTCGTTTCTGAAGCGAAGTAAGTTTAACCGCAGTGTTACCAAGTATGACGGCGATAAAATATGTGAAGCATTTCATTTGCTGAAATCAACTACTTGCTTTGACGTTTGGTCAATTTTCCAACCGTGAAAGCCTGCGAAATTTGATAGTTGCTTTTGAAGCTCATCATTCTAAATGTTATCATTTATGAATGGGCAAGAATGTATCAAAATCATCCTTGGCAAGGGCAAATCAAGATAGAGACTATCACATCTTTGAAGAATACGCTTACTATCTGGTTAACGAAGTACGCAAAAGCGGGTTACTCATATTTTCAAAATTGGTGGTAACGCTTATGCTTTTTATTCGACGACAATTGATTATAGCTTTCAGTCTTCTGTAGGCTAAATTAGGCAAGAAGAAAGACGGTTTCAAAGCGTATACATTATATGATGTGGAAACACAGATTCCGGTATTCTTTCATATTACCGAAGCATCCGTACATGATTCCAAAGCAATGAATGGGATTCCTTATGAATCAGGTTCATATTATATCTTTGATCGTGATTATAACAACTTCAAGATCGTTATATCAGATTCATCAGATGGAGTCTACTTCATTGTCAGAGCCCTAAAGAACCTCGGGTAAAAATCCACCAAATAAGAACGTAGGTTACCTAAGAATGTGCTTTCAGACGCAAAATGTCCTTTTTACGGGATTTATCCCAAACAATACTATCCAGAGTCACTTAGACAGATTAGATATTAGGATGAAAAACAAGGGAGATAATTCACATTCATAACCAACGCAACTCATATTTCTGCACTTCAGGCCGCTGAACTATATAAGAATCGTTGGTAAGTCTAGATCTTCTTCAAATGGCTCAAACAACACCTTAAAATCAAAAGATTTTGGGATACTACAGAGAATGCCGTTCGAATACAGATATATGTTGCAATATGCACTTACTGTTTAGTAGCATCCATTCAACATGATATGCAACTTAGTACTACAGATATTGAGCATTTCTTTGACTGACTAAACTCATATTAGAGACCTCTTTGATAAAACTAAATTTCAAAATAACAAAGAACGATTCAGACCAATGGGCCAAGTTTATTTTATTTTTAATTCGTCTCAGTTTTTATGAGACACTAGTAATAATGTAAGTAAAATGACAGTTTTATTTTAAAATATCTTTCATTCTTTTAACAATGAGTTTCTTCTAAATTTTATCCGATAAAAATTATCGACGAAACGTTTTTTTGTTTGGCTAAACAGCTATTTTCTATAGACCAATCCTTACCGGGTGAATAATTAGGCCTGTAAAATTTATTCTTTTTAGACCTTTCGGTGGATAATTTTCCACATTTTGTGTACAATAAATGTTGCTCGTTTTGTTTATAGATGGTTTATTTTACGGTGTTTTCCGGAAAATTAAATTAATAATTTCTTCATTTTTAATATTATGAAAAAGAAAAAAAAACTAATTTCATTAGCTGTTTTCATTTGTTATATATTAAATATACAAGCGCAAACAGGAAAAAAAGTCACGGGAAAAGTTGTCGATGTTACAGGAGAACTCGCAGGTGTTAGTGTCGTTATTAAAGGAACGGCCCATGGTACGACTACGGACTTTAATGGTATTTTCCAATTAAGCAATGTAAGACCGGAGAGTGTCCTGCAATTCTCTTTTATCGGTTATAAGACACAGGAAATAAAAGTCGGTGAGCGTAATACATTTAATATAGTTATGGTGGAGGACGCACAGACGTTGGATGAAGTTACAGTGGTTGCGGTCGGTTACGGTGATGTAAGGAGACGTGACTTGACGGGAGCTATCGGTTCAGCTAATATCGGTGATTTGACAAAGTCTCCCATGTCTAATATTACGGGTAGTCTGGGCGGTCGTATCGCGGGAGTTCAGGTGACGTCCTCAGACGGGGGGCCGGGTGATAACTATGATATTGTAATCCGGGGAGTGGGTTCGCTAACAGGAAGCACGTCCCCCCTCTATGTAATCGACGGCTTCCCCTCAGAAACATCGGGACTGAGTTCTCTGGACCCTAATGATATTGAGTCCATTGACATATTGAAGGATGCTTCTGCAACAGCTATCTATGGAGCGCGGGGAGCTAATGGCGTGGTTATCATAACAACAAAGAAAGGAACAGCCGGTAAGCCAACAGTGACGTACAATGGTAGTTTGACAGTAAGCAAGGTAAGGAATACTCCTGAAGTCATGAATGCTTATGAATTTGTCAAACTCCAGTCCGAGGTGATAACAAGTGCGGACGAATTTGCTAACACTTACCTTACAGATTTGTATCCGACTATGGAATCTTATATTGGCGCCTCTTCATACGACTGGCAGGATTATATTTTCCGCACGGCGGTCAGCCACAACCACCATGTATCAATAAATGGTTCACAAAAAGGGCTACAATACGCCGGTTCACTGTCCTATAATGACCAGCGAGGAGTCATCATCAATTCCGGTTTGAAACGTTATCAGGGGCGTGTCAATCTGATTCAGAAAGTAAACGACAGGTTTAAAATCAGTTTTAACGCCAATTATTCAAGCAACGTACAGGATGGTGCCACTGCTTCCTCTGCTACATCGTCCATGTCAACCGCCTATATGTATAGTGTATGGGCCTTCCGCCCTGTATCTCCCACTGGTACCGACTTGTTGAACAACATGTATGATGAATCTATCAACATGACCGAAGACTATCGGTTCAATCCCGTGTGGTCGGCACGTTATGAATACCGACATAAAACAACAAACAATCTCCAGTTCAATACCAATGCAGAGTATGAGCTCATAAAAAATTTGCGTTTGAAAGTTTCTGGAGGATATACTACCCGGAACTATAAAAATGAAGAATTTAATGGATCAAAAACCCGGACAGGTAATACGCATCCTTCAAATACGCAAAGTAAAGGAATTAATGCCTATTTGTACGAAAGCGATTCCAGAAGCTATCTAAATGAGAATACCTTGAGTTACCAGCTTAAAAAGAAGAAACATAATTTCAATGCGTTGCTGGGCTTGTCGTTCCAAAAGAATACAAGTTATATTCATTCAATTACCGCGGAACAGATAACCAATGAATCCTTCGGAATGGCGGGACTGGATAAGAGTAGCAGCACACCAACGGTCACCTCGTCAAAAGGAGAGAATACGCTGATGTCGTATTTTGGGCGTATCAATTATAACTACGACTCACGCTACTACCTAACGGCAACCATGCGTGCTGACGGTTCCTCCAAATTCTCGAAAAATAACCGTTGGGGCTATTTTCCATCCGCCTCTCTTGGCTGGTCTTTTGGCCGTGAAGCTTTTATTACGGAAAACATAAAGTGGCTGACAAATGGAAAATTACGCCTTAGTTACGGTCAAACAGGTAACAACCGTATAGGTAATTATGATTATATGGCGCATCTTGTAACCAGCGACGACGTGTACAAGTATCCCTGGAATGGAGAATTCACACAAGGATACGTGCTCAGCAGCATGGCAAATGACGAATTGAAATGGGAAACCACCGAGCAGGTGGATCTGGGAGTGGACCTGGGATTTCTCAACGGACGTGTCAACCTAACCCTGGATTATTACGTCAAAACAACGAAGGACCTGTTGCTGGATGCTAATATTGCCGCCAGTTCAGGCTTCTCCACTGCCACTATCAACGTAGGTAAATTACGCAACAAAGGTTTTGAGGTAACCCTAGAAACCGTCAATATAAAAAACAGGAATTTCACATGGACATCCAACTTCAACATAGCTTTTAACAACAACAAGATTATAGCATTAAACTCTGGACAGGATTACATGACAAGCTATATCAGCTGGGATAACAAATACAAAAACATGCCTGCATATATTAGCAAGGTGGGGGAATCTGCCGGAAAAATGTATGGTTTCATCTATGAAGGGACTTATAAATATGATGACTTTGACACATCGACAGATGCAAACGGAAATACGGTCCATACATTGAAAGAGGGCGTACCCGCCTATGTCTCAAATACCCAGCCCGGAGATCCTAAATACAAGGATATCACTGGTGACGGGATGATAACGGATGAGGACAAAACAACCATAGGTAACGGACAGCCCAAACATACTGGTGGTTTCACTAATAATTTCACATGGAAAAATTTCGACCTGAATATTTTTTTCCAGTGGAGCTACGGCAATGACATTCTGAATGCCAACCGGATGGTGTTTGAAAACCCGGCAAGCAAGCAGAATACCAATATGTATGCCACTTATATCAACCGCTGGACGCCCGACAATCCGACAAGCAATATGCCCCGGTCCACTGCAAATGGCTCGAATGAATACAGTTCGTTGTATGTGGAGGATGGATCATTCTTAAAACTGAAAAATATTTCTTTGGGATACAGTTTTTCTCCCAAAGTATTGGCTCCTTTACGTATCAGTAAAGCACGTGTCTATCTGTCAGCAGAGAATATCGCCACAATTACCGGTTACTCTGGAAGTGACCCGGAAGTCTCAACCCGGCATTCTGCCCTGACACCGGGATTTGATTGGTCCGCATATCCGCGCGCATTCAATATGTCAATAGGGCTAAATGTTACATTTTAATAAACAGTAGGTAGGTATGAAAACAATATATAACAATATCCGTATACTATGTTTGGTGCTATGTTCTTCTATAATCATTGGCGCCTGCGACAGTTTTTTGGAAACAACTCCTTATGATTTTGTTGCTCCTGAAACATTTTATACCAATGAAACCGAGTGTACCATGGCATTGGCTGGGATTTACTATACCCTGGTTTATGAGGAAGTGTATGGAAATTATTATTCATGCATGATTTCAAATGTCGACGATTTAAGTTTCTATTCCAGAAATGTCGGAGCTATTACCAGTCAGGTATATGGTAATGATCATACTCCGAGTAATACACATATATGGGGAACATGGGAGGCTCTGTATTCAGGTATCAATAATGCCAATATGTTGATTGATAATGTTGACAATGCCGATATGGAACAAAGTGTCAAGACTCGGATCAAAGGGGAAGCAAAATTCCTCCGGGCATATTATCACTTCTTGCTGGTACAAGGGTGGTATGAGGTTCCTCTACGCAAAGAGTCTTTTAAGGATGTCAACAATTCATCTTTGGAGGCAACCACGCATACAGAAGCCTTGGATTGGATTATCCAGGAAATGGAGGAGTGTGTAGATATGGTGGACGATGATGATTACGATTTATCGCCGTCATATATAAAAAAGAATACCGTAATGGGGATATTGTCACGCGTTAATTTATGGTATGCCGGTTATCCTGCCAACGGAGGGCAGCCCTATTATGCCAAGGCAGCGGAATAGGCAAAAAAAGTGAAGGAATCGGGCAAGCATCATTTAAACCCGGATTTATATGCAATATGGAAAGCAATGGCATCTGATACGTACGATATAGAGTATAATGAATCCATCTGGGAAGCAGAGTTTATTGGTAACCGTAGCGTAGATGGGAAATATACGGCTGGAAGGATCGGGAATGTTATTGGGAATCTGCAACAATGTGCCACCAATCCGGGCAATGGCTACGGTTACGGTTTTTATGGAGCCACTCTTATTTTGTGGGATTTGTTCGAAGAAACCGACCTGCGTCGTGAGCTTTCAATTGCATCTTACAAATATAACAGCAGTGATGTGATAGTTAATTGGACTGATAAACAAATTGTCCAGCGATGTTGTGGAAAGTTTCGCAGAGAATGGGAAACATCCTCAACAAAGGAAAAAAACTATACCCCAGAAAACTATCCAATTTTGAGATATGCCGATATACTGTTAATGTTGGCAGAGGCAGAAAATGAAGTGAATTCCGCTCCTACTGATTTAGCGTATGAGTGTATTAATGAGGTACGTTCTAGGGCAGGGGTTGAAGAACTGGAAGGGTTGTCATATTTAGAGTTCCAACAGGCTGTACGCGATGAAAGGGCACGTGAATTGTGCTTCGAATCCCTCCGTAAGTATGATCTGGTCCGTTGGGGAATCTATGTGGAAGCTATCCACGACAGGTTAGGCAATGCAACGACAGACTTACGCTGGGCCACTGGAACTCAATACTTAGGGGCGGCAACGTATGCATCCAATACAAGTGAGAAACATCAGTTCCTTCCTATACCAACAAAGGAACTGGATGTAAATACAAAATTGCTCCAAAACAAATATTGGCAATAACAACGGGCTGATTCCAGTTTAAAATACAGCCATAATTACTTGTTGGATATAATGTCATATTCAACAAGTAGTTTACATTGACCGGTGGTATGTATGGAAAATAAAAGAAACTGTCTTTAGAAAATCCTATTCGATGAAAATATTTATTTGCCTATTGGAAAACTATTTTTATGCAAGATAATTGTAATATTATTAAGTGCCCATGAACAGAATATTATTAAATAAGCCATAACTATTTAACTTAGAAAAAGTTTGTAATGAATGGAGATGCTGATGATAATTATTATGATACCGATGGATGGCATATTATTTTTTTTATTTAAAACAAACTGAAGCCATGAAATTCATACATTTCTTATTAATGTTTTTAGGAGGATTACCTCTCAAAACATTAGATATTGATATTCCTAATAACTGAAGTAACCTACGTTTAACCATACGAGTCTGTGATTTCTTGAGTTTACGCAGTTTGCTATAAGCAAGATAGGCACGGCTTACATCAAGATACTTGTTACGGAGATGTTGTATATGCAATATCCGGCAATGTTTGCACAGATGACGATGAAGCCATACAATACTTCCCATAAAAGTTTGACATCAATAGGGAAACGCAGATGGCTTTCATAACAGGTGGCATCGGTCATACAGACATGAAGGTTCTCAAGATAAGGTTTCCAATGCTCGGCAAGAATGAGCTGGAGGGACTCAACGTCAAGGCGATCCGCTAGTTCCTGACGAATTGCACTGACGATTTTAGGATTGGTCAGTGGATGAAGCGGATCAATCTGAACACCACAAAATAACTGGTAATGAATATTACAGTTTAAACGTTCAATCAGTTGTGAATCTGAAAAGTTGGTATAGGGTTTCAGGATCATCAAGGCTATTTTACCCTCAGGAGAAAAATAACTTTTACGACCCAAAGCAGGGGACTTCAAATGCATTTGTCGGGCCAGTTCCGAGAAAGAAAACAGAACATGGAGGCGGCCTAATTCACTCGTTGCAAAACTCTGACGATATTTTTTTAGCATATCGAATTCTGTAAAACCTAAACGAGGTTCGATTTCGGAGATTTTTTGTATCTCTACCATATGTTTTTATTTTAGATTACCCCGTTTTGGCCGTCAAACCGTTTTTTTGAGGAGATGCTTAAAGAGATACAATAAGGCAACTAATTCGCAATGAATTAGTTGCCTTATTTCTTTTATTTTATGAATATCCTTATTTAGAAATCGATCAACATGTGTCAAGTCACCGCTGGCAAGAGTTTATCAAAATAGCAACTATCATATCTTTGAAGAATATGCTTACTACCTGATTAGTGAAGCATAGCAAAAGCACATTAGTCATATTTTCCACTTAGTGGTAACGTTTACGCGTTCGATTCGGCAACTATTGACATATGCCCTTCAGGCTTTTGGTGGACTAAATTCTGCAAGAATAAAGGTGGTATCAAAGTTTATACATTATACAATGTAGAAGTATGCATCCTTGCATTCTTTATATACCACCACAAAGCATACATATGCGACTCTAAAGCTATAATTAAAATTCCCCATGAATCAGGATCTTATTATTTTTTTGTCCGCAAATATAACAACTTCAGATACTGTATCCCCCACCAATTTGAATCTTCTTTCGTTGTCAGAACAAAAAAAGATTCAGTACAATGGAAATGTATGTTACCCCAAAGTATACTTTCAGACGCAAGAATACTTTTGACGAGATTTTATCCGCAGCAATACTATCCAGAGATGCTTCGTTTGGTAATACATTAGAACAAAAACATTGTTTGTTTTCTTGACCAATCAAGCGCACATTTTTGCCATTCCCAAAACCGCTGGCAAATAAAACAGCTTTTCAAATAGCTGAAACAGCACCTTAAGATCAAAAAGTTTTTAGGGTACTACAAAGAATGTAGTTCGGATATAAAATTACGATGTAATATACGGCTACTGTCTGCCGCCTATCGTTCAACACGACATACAACTTGATAGAAGCACATAAAAAGTGTTTCAAATATAGAGCATCTCGCTGACCGATAAAACGCTTCCCGAAACCTATAAAAAATAAATTCCAAAATGATAAAGAACAATTGCAACCAGATGGACCAAGTTCATTCAAGGTTTAACTTACTCCAATTTTAATGGGGCACTAATGAAGTTAGATTTTAATATATAGCAACTTCATCTACAAGCAAATAAGCTGATTTTCCTCTTGATTCATGCCAAGCTGGAATAGAGTTTTCACATGACATAACAACTCGTACATAACGAGTTGTTACAGGGAAGAAGCTCAATGTGTGAGTATGTATTCCTTTAGCCGTATTCTCTTTTAGTGGTTGATACAATTCAGAAGCCACCGTGAAATAATTTTCTCCATCGTCAGAAATCTGAACTTTAAAACCTCGAGTATCAAAAAATAACTCACCAAGCCAAGAATGGCATGAAACATAAACAGAAATGGAAACACTTTCCACTTGTGTCGGTTGCATTAAATCAATTGTTGCGTCTAAACCGTTATTACTAAAACCTACCCAACGTTCAGTTCGATAGTCTTCTCCGCCTTTCAATCCATCAACCAAAGCATTTGCCCCACCCAAACTGTATGTATCGCAGACAGGCTGATATAATATAACAGGCTTCAAAGTCGCTTTATTAAAAGAAATATTTTCTGATAATAATTTGCTATCAACATGAGCACGAATTACTTTTGCTTTTAATTGCGTATCTTTATTTATAGTAATCGGTGTCTTATAACGCGATGATTGTATGGTAGGAATAGAACCATCTAAAGTATAATATACAGGAGAGTCATCAATAGTAGACAACTTCACCTCTAACATTTGCCGTGGAATATCGACATTAAACTGTGCACATACATTAAAGAGATGCTTAGCATAATTATAACCTTCAGCATCATACAAAGCTAGCAAACGAAACAAACGTTTTAAAAAATCATCATACTCCTTTGCCCCAGCTTGCATCCACTGAATTTCACAGAGAGCTGCCCAACGAGGTAGAGCCATATATTGCAATTGTGAGAAAGTTGGTATAAATTCTGTCCACAAATTTCCCTGTACCCCCTTTATATACTTTTGTTCTTCTAAAGTAAAATCAGAACCTGGATTATACTTATATACTCTGTCAATTGGCAAATAACCTCCTATAGACAATGGTTCCGGAAATATAGCAGCTGCTTGATAATAGTCAAAATAAAGATAGGTATTTGGTGTCAGAATGACTTCGTGCTGTTGTTTTGCCGCCTCTATACCACCCCTTTCCCCACGCCATGACATAACCGTAGCAAAAGGAGAAAGTCCACCATCTAATATCTCATCCCATCCAATTATACGACGATTATATGTACGTAAGAAATCTTCTATATGAGTTACAAGAAAACTCTGTAAACGTTCTTCCTTTGTACATTTTGTATCAGTTTGCAACCCCAATGTTTGTATGCGAAACTGACATTTAGAACATTTTTGCCATTGAGTCTTAGGACATTCATCTCCACCAATATGAATATAAGTAGATGGAAAAAGATCTACTACTTCTGCAAAGACCCCCTCTAGAAATCGTAATGTTTGATCATTGCCAGCACAAAGCAAATTATCAGAAATTCCCCATTTCGTCCAAACTTCATAAGGTCCTCCCGTGCATCCCAATTCAGGATAAGATGCAAGTGCAGCCTGCATATGTCCGGGCAAATCAATCTCAGGAATAATTGTAATAAAACGTTCCGCTGCATAGGTCACTATCTCGCGAATTTGTTCCTGAGTATAAAAACCACAGTGAGAAATACCATCATATTTACCACTGTTATGTCCGATGACCGTTTCTTTACGGTATGAACCTATTTTAGTAAGTTTCGGATATTTCTTAATTTCAAGCCTCCACCCTTGATCATCAGTCAAATGCCAATGCAAATAATTCATATGATGTAAAGCCATCATATCAATATAAGTCTTTACCTCTTCAACAGTAAAAAAATGCCGACAAACATCCAAATGAGCCCCTCGATAGTCAAAACGAGGGGCGTCATTAATAGTTGCAGCAGGCAATGTTATAATACCCTTAGCGTTTATTGGCAATGACTTTCGTAACGTTTGAATGGCATAAAATATCCCCGCCTCAGTAGAAGCAGTAATCTGCACCTTATCCTTTGAGACATGGATACTATAACTACCTGTAATAGAAGAAATAGAATCAAGTTCCAAAGTAATAGCCCTCCGTCCTGTACTTCCATATTTAATAGGAAAATCATATTGAGTTGCTTTGTGAAGATATTCTGCTAGAAATTGAGCATTACGAATCATTTGTCCGTTAGTCTCCAAACAGTGAATTTCAACGCCATCTGTCAATAAAAACGGGGCTTCTTGTAATGGTATAATTTCTTGTGGTAAAGGTACAGTACAATAATCAACCTCTTGCTTTACTATTTTACAAGCAAAAAGCATCCCTATTACTACAATATATAATAAACAAGACTTCATTTTCAGTTCACTTATTCTATATTAGGACCATCCCATACATAATCTTCTACACATCGAATATAGAGTATTTCCGAACCACACTTGATACGGAATTCACCCTCTTCCAAGCGCCATTTGCTATCATATCCGACAAATGCTAAATCACTTGCTTCTAAAGCAAGCATGACTGTTTTAGTTTCCCCCGGGTTAAGCTCTATTTTTTCGAATTGGCGCAAACGACTTACATCAGGGACAGAAGAAGCCACCAAATCTGTTGAATAAAGCAATACTGCCTCTTGAGCATTAAGTTTACTACGATTAGTAACATCAATTGTAAATACTAATTTATCGAATGCTTTAAAACAAGACTTGTCTACCCGGAAATTACTATAAATGATTTCAGAATAACTCAATCCAAATCCAAAAGGCCACTGAATATCCATTTTAGCATCATAATTGTATTCTCCAGCCATTACAGCAACTTTCTCACTAGGCTTATAATCATAAGTAGCCAAAGAATTAATAAAGCGAGGATAAGTAAAAGGTAAACGACCACTAAAATTTGCATCTCCTGCTAATAAATTCGCCAATGCATCACCACCATAATTTCCTGGAAGCATTATATTGACAATTGCTTTGGCAAGTGGTTCCAATTCGTTGAGTATACGCGGACGTCCCTCGTTTAGAATCAAAATAATGGGTTTACCAGTAGTAGCCAATGCTTTAACCAATTTTTTCTGATTAGAAGACAGATTTAAATCTGAAAGATTTCCTGGGGTTTCACAATAAGAATTCTCCCCAATACAAGCTATAATAACGTCTACTTGATTGGCTGCAGCTACCGCTCTCTCAATTTCAGGTTCATTTTCTTCCCACCAATTATCATTATAAGGAGTGGCATAAGTCACACCAGGTTCATATAAGACCTTTTCTTTTCCGAATTTGTTACACAAAGCTTCATAAATAGTATTATATGATTCCATTAGATGTTCCACACCAGATCCTTGCCAAGAAATAGACCATCCCCCATTTAGGCAACGCATGGAATTGGCATTGGGTCCTGTCAATAAAATCTTATATCTTTTAGATAAAGGAAGTAAACGATCTTCATTTTTTAGTAATACCTCTGACTCTTCAGCTGCTTTTAAAGCTACTTGTGCAAACTCCTGACAAGCGAACTTGTCATATTTGGAAACATCCCCATAAGGATTATCAAAAAGTCCCAAACGAAATTTCAGTCGTAACACTCTTCGTACTGCATCATCAATACGTTCTATAGAAACTTTTCCTTCTTCAACTAATTCCTTAAGATCAATACAAAACTGCCACTCAGAAGGTACCATAGCCATATCAATACCAGCATTAATAGCAATACGTACTGCGTCTTTTTTACTCTTAGCAATATGCTCTCGTTCATAAAGATTATTTATATCATTCCAATCGGTAACAATTACCCCATCCCAATTGAGATCCTCTTTAACCCATTGTGTTAGTAGTTCTTTATTTGCGTGAAAAGGCATACCATTATTACTAGCAGAATTTACCATTAATGTAAGGGCACCAGCACGAATAGCTGCCAAATAGGGGGCAAAATGTTTTTCACGTAAATCAATATTTGTAATAGAAGAAGGAGTGCGATCCTTTCCTGATACTGGCACACCATAACCCATAAAGTGCTTGACACAGGACGCTATATGGTACTCATCTATTTTATTAGGATTGTCTCCTTGATAACCTTGCACCATTGCAACTCCCATTTGCGCATTAACATAAGCATCCTCACCATAATTCTCCCACATACGAGGCCAACGCGGATCACGTCCTAGATCAACTACTGGTGAATAGGTCCAGGGAATGCAACATGCTCTCGATTCATAAGCACAAATCTCGGCACTACGTTTTACTAGTTCTCTGTTGAAGGTAGCTCCCATATTTATCCCCTGTGGAAAAATAGTAGCACCCACCGTATATGATGCACCATGTATCTGATCTACTCCATATATACAAGGAATACCTATTTCCTGTAATGACTTCTTTTGAATTCGGGTAATAACATCTGCCCAAATTTCTTTTTTCTGTCCCATACCATAGGGAATATTAAGGATTGAACCAACTTTGTATTTACCAAACACTGTATCCATCAAAGCTTCACTAAGAAATTGATTATCTGGATTACTAGTATCAGTAATAACTCCTACCGTTAATTCACACATTTGTCCGACTTTCTCAACCAAAGACATTTTTCGTAAAATATTTTCTATTCTAGTTTCCATTTGTAAATCAGAAAAAACAGCCGTTTTTTGGGGCTGGGACATTACTATTATAACATTTATCAGCATTAACAAACAACAGAATATTTTCTTCATATAGCTTCATTTATATATTCATAATAATTTTGTATATCTTCAGATATTCCTACCACCTTATAAAGAGGAATACCAACGTTTTTTCCATCCTTAAACAAAGCCGCTTTCACAGTAGTCTCTTTCGTTAAAATAAACGGCCTAGTATAAAGAGTGGAATTCTCGCATGGCTCTAATCCATCTAATGTATACCGTATCTCAACCGATGTTTTTTCTGTATCCAAAGTTACTTTCACTGTCTTATCAGAGCAAACCTGTGATGTCAATTCTATAACATCCGACAGCATAAAAGTGTTAATCTTTCTTGCTTTCAATTTTGGAAGATGCGCGTTTACTCTCTTTTTAAAATTTCCCCACTCCCGAATATTTTGCGGTGTCCACGCCATTTCTGCAATAGCCAGCAACCGAGGAAACATCATATATTCCAAATGTGCTGCATTGGGGATATATTCAGTCCAAGTAGAGCCTTGAACCCCTATAATATTACATCTATTTTCAGGCAATATATATGCCACGGTATCAGAAGATACTGGTTTGGAACTAATCAGTTCTTCATTTCGACTAGCAGTAAGTGCATCTGTCGGTACAGGATTGAACGAGTACATTTTTTTCAATGGAGAATAGCCATACATTGCTTTAGGTTGTGTTGCAGGATCAGCTTGGTACCAATCGAAATAGAGTACCTCTCCCGGAGTCATTACAGCACGATTCCCTCTGTTAGCGGCAACAATAGCCCCTTTCTCTCCACGATAAGACATCACTATCGATGAAGGTTGAAGAACATTCTTTAAAATTTCATCCCAGCCGATCATAATACGCCCTTTTGCATTCAAGAATTTCTCAGCGTGCATTATCATATAACACTGCAACTCATCCAATTGACGCATATTCATTCGCTTCATTAATCCTTGACATTTAGGACAAGTACTCCATGCTACTTTACGTGCCTCATCACCACCAATATGGATATAAGGTGATGGAAACAATTCCATAATTTCCGTCAAGACATCTTCCATGAATGTAAAAGATTGTTCATTACCAATACAGAATTCACCGCTAGTATAAGCTTTACCTTGACAACAAAGTTCAGGATAACCAATAAACACTTCATCAGAATGAGCAGGGAATTCGATCTCAGGAATAACCTCTATATGCCTTTCAGTAGCATAGTTGACAATCTCTCGAATATCATCTTTAGTATAATATCCTCCATAAGCTCCAGGTGTATCTTTAGTTACAAATTCACGAACCGGATTTTCCCACCATTTATCCCAATCTTTCATTGAGCGATAAGCTCCTAAAGAAGTCAATTGAGGATATTTGTCAATTTGAATGCGCCATCCTCCATTATCTGTCAGATGTAAATGAAATGTATTTAACTTATAATAAGCCATTTCATCAAGTATTTTAAAAACTTGCTCTTTAGGGAAAAAGTGTCTGGATACATCCAAATGAATGCCTCTATATGAAAAGCGCGGATAATCTTTGATTTCAACACAAGGTATCCCATTTGCAGTCATCAACTGCAAAATCGTCTGCTTTCCATAAAAAATGCCACGTATAGTTGAAGCTGTCAACTTTATAGCTGAGGAAGTAACCTGTAGCAGATAACCTTCTGATCCTAACTCTGTGAGTGTTGTATCAATTTTCTTTTCTACGATAGCATCAATCCCCTTCACTATACATTTTACACTGTCAAGAGGATAATAGCCAGCCATAATCTTCATTTCCACAGGTGCCGGAACTAAATGGAAGGTTGGTGAATTTGGCGAAGTACATGCTGTTACAACTGACATAAAAATAAGAAATACTATTATCAAATTCTGTTTATTACTATTTTGAACATTATTATCCATATATTTTTCTCTTTTTCATATAATTGTCCATTCCTGTTTAGTAGAACTCCACCGTAGCCATTCCCGATTTATTATAAAAATCAAGATATTTACCAGTACTGGTAATTATCTCACCATTATATGTTACATTGGTCAACGAAACGTACATTCCTCCACACGTACTACTAGTGATATATGATTTATGCCGTAATCCCTTCGTATCACGAATGGTAATATTTTCAAATGAGACACCGACCCATTGCCATCCAACCCCTTCTTTTTGAGGACGACATTGCTCTACCCAAATGGGCCTACCACCTGACTGAATATCGTCTATTAAAATGTTCTTGAATAAAATATTGTTAATATTACCATTGTATTCATCATAAGTCACTCCCCAAATAGACTGCTGTTGCTGAACTACAGATAATGCAGCTCTATAATCAGTACTACCATCAGGTTGTTCCAAAACAACACAATCTTCAAAAATACAGTCAGTAAGTCCCCCAGAGCCCCATATACAGGCACCAGCTTCCGGCCCTACCACAATAGCACGAGCATAATCACTCCAAACAACACAATCCTTTACATTTACATATTCAGTAGGTGTCTGCCAAACCCCATAATCACGCACCTTAAGCGTTATACAATCATCATAAGTACGAATAAATGAATCAGTAATGTTAGCACGAGAAACACTACAAAGATCAATGCCATCACCGTTAAGTTCCCAAGAAATGATATTAATGTTATTAATAGTCAGATTGTCTATAAAAAACATACCTACAGTCCAACCCGGTGAGTCTATTAATGTTACACCGGAAATTTCTATATTATTCAACCTTTTTTCTGAAGCTATATGTTTAGAAGCAGAGATCAACATTTCACCATTCGACCATTGCTCTCCTCCCCAATGTCTAAGTTTCTCCCCCGAAAGAATACCACGTCCCATAATCTTTGTATTACTCCCTTCAATACTAACAGATGAGTAAACAGTCGCTCCTTCATCTATATACAGTATTTCTCCTTCTTGTAAAGTAATGGAACCTACTTCATGCTCACCTGCCGCATAATATTTCACTTTGGAGCTAGAAAAATCAGGTTTGTCAGTATCAGTACGGTTAGGAAATATAAATAAATTATGGTACCTGTCGTCATCAAATTCCACAGAGACTTTTCGGCTTTCCCAGCTAGGAATAGTAAATTCGACCGTACGATTACTACAGTTAGTAGTCTTAATACCATAAGAACTTGGGCGTATTTGTGAAGTATAAAATTTACCTCTACGCTTCTCTACACGCATCTTTACCGGTCCTGAAAATTCATTAACGAAATTGACAAAACACATTGTATCGCGTAATTCTTTAGAATTATCCCAATCATTCCAAATCTCCGAATGATATTTAGGAGCATTCGACACAAGTGCATTATTAACCTTTATACTTCTCCAACGCTTGTCTTGCAACACATACACATTATAATAATCATTATCATCAACATACAAATCATCACCCGGCCAAAAACGTATAAATTCCTCGCTCTGACTAGTCCACATATTTTTACTATAAGGTGTGTAGCGATAAGTCAATGTATAAATACTTTCCTCTTCATATTTAGAAAAGTCAAGATTCAACTCCAAGGTATAGCCGGCACGGATACCCTCCGCAATTTCCAACGTATTTTCTAAAGTCACGTCATTAAACTCTAACTGACAAGGAAGTTGCCAGGTTTTATCAGGCTGACACATTGGAAATACCCCCTTTGTCATACCTGTCTCTGCTTTGGTAAACATAAGTTTTTTTACTTTCACCTCATTCAAAGCTTCCACACGAGCAACAGACGGATATAATGCATTTGTCATTCCGCCCAATGAAAACGAAATATTCTGGAACGATTGGGGCGCATTAATTATATTAACAGTAATTGAAGAAGTAAGTGGTTGCATACTGAATTTTTCCTCTGTGTTCAAAGCCTTTTGTCCCATCCATATCTGAGGAATATCATCATTGATATCTTTTAAAGCCACATAATATTCAGAAGAAGCCTTTCCTGGATTTTCCTGTCCGAACATAAGATTATCTTCACTTTCATAAGCGATTACAGTACATCGGTTTCCAACCGTAGTTTCAAATTCCTTTAAAGATGCTCTATCCGTTTCTTTTTCTATCTCAGTACAAGTATTATTATCAAACACATACATGATATGTGTCCATGAAGCGATCTCTTCCGGTACATAGCCAGACTGCTCAGCGAATTGTGCTTGTACAATGGTTACATAATCATCGTTACAAGAAGCATAAAACACTGTTTGAAAAAACAAGCATAAAAGTAACATATTATTTTTCATATTTGTAATTTTTATATACCAAATCTTTATTTATTTCCAACCGTCATTTTGAATCAGATTCTTGTTCTTAAATAATTCAGTATCAGAAATTGGATAATAATACATTTTATCATTCCACTCTCTCTTCTGTACCAAAACACGATTAACCGTCTGTGCTCCACTACTTTGATAAAGAATACTCAATCCATATACAGAACTAGTTTCCTCTCCTATCATCCATCTACGGATATCCCAAAAACGATGTCCTTCAAACGCTAACTCTACACGACGTTCGTTTCTCAAACGTTTTATAAAAGTATTATAATCTATTCCTACAGAAATATCCGGCATACCAACACGACCTCTTACCAAATTAACGGCATCTAAAGGAGACAATATATAATTTATATCATCTACTATTCCCGTAAAGTTCGGATCTTTTTTTGCTTCAACTAAAGCCTCTGCATAGTTAAGTAAAACCTCTTCAATACGGAACAAAGGAACGATATGCTGATAACTTGTTTCATTACCAGTTATCAAACTAGTTTCCTCACGTAAAAACTTACGCAAATAATAAGATGTAGGAGTAGCCCCTGACTGTGGTTTGCCATTACGCCCACCTATAAAAGTTTCAATAGTCTGGCCTAAAAAATTGGCTCCATTGGCTAAAATTGTTTTGGCAAAACGCGGATCACGTGCTTCCGTATCGAATGCCAAAGATTGATGCTGGATCCAATCAAACGGTGTACCATCAAGCAAATCGAATGCTTCCATCAAATTCTCAGAAGGACAAACACCTGAATTCCCCCCCTCATATCCTATAGGAAAATTTGCTTTTTCAAAGCTATTATTAGCAGCACTCCATACGCCAAAAATGAGACCGGAAGCTTCTTGATTATTTACAACTTCCTCATCTACCAGTTGATATGCCCCACCATCTATCAGTTCTTTAGCAGCTTGAGCTGCCAATAACCACTTCGAAGCCTTATCCTCTTTATTATTCAACGGGCTGGCAGCATAAAGTAATACACGAGTCTTAAGTGCTTGTGCCATACCTTTTGTTACGCGAGCTAATTCACCGCTCGTAGTACCTACATAAGTAACAGGAAGATGTGGAATCACAGCATTACACTCTCCCACAATCCAATTCACCGCATCTTCATAACTTAGAGGAATGATTTCATTGGCCTCTTTCATTGACAAAGAATGTGATACAACTGGAATCTGACGATACCTTTTTAACAATTCAAAATGAAAATAGGCACGCAAGGCTCTCACTTCCAAAGGGTAATTCTTCAACTGCTCCATCTTCTCTTTATAGTTATCTTGCCAAATACTTTCAGGAAAATCAGCAGGGCAATTCTCTAAGAAATAGTTGGCAGCAGCTATAGCTTCATAATAATAAGCCCATTGATCATCAATCAAATTTGTAGCTGCCCAACTTCCGTCATAAAAAGTCTTGATCTCATTATTGTCCCAGGCATATACTGCATCATCAGTTGCAACTTCACGCATAGTACCCTCCACATCTTGCAATCCATCCACAACATAACCATAAACACCGGTTGCCACTTCTTTCACATTCTCAAAAGTAGAAAATTGATAATCTACAGTATGATATTGAGATTCATCTAATTCTAAAAAATCGCTACATGAGGTATTCAAAACCAAACAAACAGCTCCTATAAGCACATATTTATTCATAAGTATCTCCTTTTATGTTTAAAATAAAACATTCACTCCTATCTGATAACTACGCATAGACGGATATCCCATACTAACATATTCCGGATCCATAATATCTATGTGGTCTATTGAAAAAAGATTCATACCTTTCAAGAAGAAACGGCACTCATTCATATGTAAATTCTTAATCCACTGTTTAGGCAGCTTATAATAAATCTCCAGAGCTCTCAATTTTAAGAAATCCCCTCTTTCTGTCCAAAGCGAACTAGTCCGATAATTATTGTTATTAGATAGAGTAGTAAGGCGAGGATAACGAGCATTCGGAGTATATCTAGTCCAATAATCCTTCAAATAATGATTTGAAATATTCTTATCATTACCATAAAGTGGCTGATAGATGCTCTCTAGATCAGTAGTCACAGTGAAATGACCTGCACCTTGAAAACAAGCATTGAATCCAACATTCTTATAATATGCTCCAACATTAAATCCATAGTAGATTTCCGGTAAATTGGAGTAAAGTTGATAAGTATTATCATATTCATCAATTTTGCCATCCTCATTCAAATCTTTATACTTTACATCACCAGGACGAACTTCCGAAATAAATGTAGATACCGGAACACCTGATTGTAATTTACCATTATTATCAAAATCGCTTTCTTGATAAAACCCATCAGCCACCAAGCCATAAAAACGCTCAATTGACTGTCCTGTCTGATACATATATCCATATGGGTGATAAGCTTCTTCCATTCTCATAATCTCATTTTTGGCATAAGAGAACGTACCCTGAATATGATAGGCAAAATCTTTAATCCGTTGTTTATATCCTAATGCAATTTCAACGCCATAATTTTTGACTTCCCCAGTAAAAACATCACTAGCACCTACCCCAAGAACTGAAGATACAGAACCGGTAGAGTTTACACGGATATTTTTACGACGATTATAGAATCCATCTATCTCGAACGCAAGTCCATCAAAAAGCCCTAATTCAATACCAACATTCGTTTTGTAATCTTTTTCCGGTTCCATGTCTGTAGAAGCAAGCGCACCATGAGTCATACCGTTAAGTAATTTTGTACCTACAAAAATATATTTCTTGCCATTACCATTAAATCGTTTATCCATATCGTATGAAAGACGGCTGTCATTACCAACTATCCCATAAGAAGCACGCAATTTTAAATAGTCAATATTCTTAGCATTCTTCATAAATTTTTCGTTAGAAATAACCCATGCAGCAGAAAGGGCAGGATAAAATCTATACTTATCTCCCTTAACTAACTTGGCACTACCTGCGCAAGTTAGTACTCCATTAATAATATAACGATCATCATAGCTATATTCTGTATTTAGAATATAATCGCGATACATGAATGTATTGTTTGCACCTCTGAATTTGGATTTACCTTGACTAAAAATTACCTTAGCATTAACGTGATGTGCATTGAAATCGCGAATATAATTCAGTTTTGCCCATATGCTAGTACGCATAAACTGTGTAGCAAGTACACCATTATTGAACACAAGTTCCGTATCATTACCATAACGAGTATAGAGGTAATCATAAATATTACCCGATTCATTAAATAGTTGTGTCACATTATTGTAAGCATATTCTTTTGATCTAGTATCGTCCATATCAGCAGAGTTATCATAAGATATACGCAACTGAGCAGACAGTCCTTTTATTAACATAGATAGATTTTGATCAAAAGTCAAATCTGCAAAAAGAGTGCGTTGTAACATTGTAGTATAACCTTTTGCAGTTTTTTGTGCTAATGGATTCTTGAATATTTGATTCTGTAACCACATATTATTACTCTTTATTGGAAAAGCAGCAGATGGTGTATTATACATATCTGTTAAATCAGTACCTGCAGTCGGATATTGATATTGTTGCAAATGTCCCATAAGGTTAATACGTAACGTACTAGTTGGGCTGATATCAGTTTCTAAGTTTGTGCGTAATCGAAGTGAATACATTTCAGTCTGGGTAGAGTAGCCATCATTCAGATCTGTATTATTAAAAAATCCCCTATTACTAGAATAATCAGCAAATACATAGTAACGCATACGTTTACTTGTTCCATCAAAAGAGAAATTCAAATCATGATTAAAACCTGTATTACGAAGTAACTCATTTTTCCAGTCAATATTAGGATATAAATAACTATTCACCCCATTTAACATATTACGTAAATCATATTGTGTATAACGAGGAGCCATACCATCATTACATAAAGCTTCATTAAGTGCATTGCCATAATTATAAGCATTGGCCATTTCAGGTATACGAAAAGGATTCTGAATGGAAAGATTATAATTTACATGGGTACGAAATTTATGTTCTCCACCTCGTTTTGTCGTAAAACAAACAACCCCATCAGCGCCTCTATTTCCATAAAGTGCCAAAGCAGCTGCATCCTTCAATACAGTAACACTTTCTATTTCTTCGGAATGAATATTAGTAAGATCACGTTCAATACCATCTACTAAAATAATAACATTATTACCACCAAACGAACCTCTTCCTCTAACATATACATCCGGATTCGACTGCCAAGGTAGGTTTTCACCTTGTATAACCGATAATCCCGGTATCAATCCATACAACGTATTCATTACATTAGTTTGTCCAGATACACGCATTTCCTTAGCAGTAACACCACTAATAGCCAAGGAAGTATTTTCTTTTGTTAGCCGCTCATCGTAACCTACCTCTAACAAACAATTATTATCATCCAAAGTGACAAACTGCCTTTCTGCCGATACAATAGTCCTGCCTAACATTTGGTTATATTTCGAAAAAATAATTTCAGTACCTTTCTCAGCTTGGAACTGAATAAAACCATCGCTATCACTAATAAATTTCTTCATATTATTGCCAACAATGGTCATCACAACTTCAGATATTGGATTATCTTGTTTATCTACAATATATAAATTCACTAAATATTCTTGTGCTCTCAATAGGCAACAAAGACAAGTGAATAAAATAATTACACTAAGCCTTTTCATTGTTTTTCAATTTTAATATTAACCAATTACCAACCCGGATTTTGAATAAGTCCATACCCCTTGTTTATTTCATTTGAAGGAAATGCACTCAAATACCACTTCGGACTAAAATGCATTTTCCAATAACGAGGCTCTTCAACAGTCGGTTCGGAAAAAAGTAAACGCAAATTACCGACTTCTAAAGAACCACTCTCTGGCATTATTGTAATAGCCTTCAAATCTTTCGTGAAAATATCTTTTCTTTTCCAACGGATCATATCAAACCAACGCACTTCCTCGAACGCAAACTCACGTGCTCTCTCGTCCAATATTTCTTCACGTAACTGTTTGTCACCTAATGAAGGCGCCTCTGGGTAATCAGGCAATACCTTACCTTCCTGCAGACGTGCTAATAGTGCGTCAGTCATATTTATCAAGCCAACACGATTACGCACCTTATTTAACCATAAATATGCTTCAGATTTTTGTCCTGTCTCATTTAATGCTTCTGCATAAGCCAAATAAACTTCAGCTAGACGCAAGTAAGCATAGTTCGAAGGTTTATTATGAAAAGTCGCCTCATTATAGTCCCATAAATATTTCCTAGAACAAAATCCAGTAATAGCACGCGGACTATCAGCAGCACCCCGTTCACGACCACCTATCCACATTTCGGCCACACGTCCTTGAAACCTGTCGCCGGCTATCATTACCGATTCATACAAACGAGGATCACGATTCACAAAAGGATTGTTATCTAAAGTTCCCACAGATCCATTATTAGCTAACCAACTTTCATAAGACGCTTTCTCACCATTAGCATAAGGGAACAAATCTACAAAATTAAGTGTAATGCATCCACCGCCATATCCACGACCAGTATTTCCATTGGTATCAGATGCCGGTCCAAAATACATCCGATGATAAAGTTCACCAAAAGTACGCATAGTACGACATGTTGCAATTAAAATCTCACCATTATAGCGATCTGCATAACACTTGGAAAAAGCGTCACGATACCCATCTGTTGTAGCTGAATTAGATGTTACCAATTTATATGGATTACCATTACGTTGGTTTTCATCCATAAAAGCTTCACAAGCTGTTATAACTTTCTCCCAACGAGCTTGATCATAATTGCCATACCATACCATCTTGTCAATATTCTCTGCTGGAATTTTTCCCGTATTAGCAGGAGTAGGTTGCCCCATTTCCAAATAAGGAGTATTAGCATTAAATAACGGGCTAGCAGCCATAAGCAACACCCTTATTTTCAAAGCCATAGCTGAGGCTTTTGTGAATCGTCCATCATTAACAGCATCTACTGTCCAAGGGAGCTCTTTTGCTGCTTGGTCACAAAGTTCAACAATATAACTCACTGTTGCCTCTAAAGTTTGACGTGAATAATCGGTATCCATATCATTATTAACCTGAATATCATCTGTTAACAATGGAATACCCCCGAAATGCCGCATTAATTCATGATACTGACAAGCTATAATCATGCGTGCTTCTCCCTTACGAATTTTCTTCTCTGATTCAGTCATATCAGGCACACGATCCACATTATTAATGAAAAGAAATCCTTTGCGAATACCAGTCCAAGCCGCATCCTGTGAAGGATTAAATCCAAACTTGGTACTAGAGGAGCCGTTCTCCGTCTCCGTATTATACTGTCCTGCATAATACGTACCATACGCCCCCCCCCAATTGCAGTGTGAACTGATGATATCTGTCAAAGCATCCAAATTATCCCATCCCAGTTTATCACCAGCCATCTGATGTTCATAATCATTATTATCGCTCGCTGCTGAGTGAACAGTCAAACCGGTACGTAGAGTAGCATATGCGGAATTCAAAGCTCTCTCAGCATACATTTTTGATGAAAAAATAGTATCAATAGTAATATCCCCACCAGGCGCTTTTTCCAAAAAACCTTCACCAAAAGCTATATCACTACAACCATAGGCACAAAGTGACAAACTGGCTACAAACAAGTATTTTAATATATATTTATTCATAACTCGTAATTTAAAATGAAATATTAACTCCAAAATTGTATATACGAATGTTTGGATATGTATTACTTGAACCACTAGTCATACCTTCCGGATCTATATCAATATCATTCAAATCAGAAAATAGTGTAAGTAAGTTATAGCCATTACAATAGAGTTTTATAGACTCAATACCGACTTTCTTCAATAAATCATATTTACTAAAAGTATAAGAAATTTCTGCTGTTTTAAGTCTTAAATAGGAACCATCCATCAACCATAGGTCCGATTGTTCCGTATAATGCGATTTATTACGAAATGTAAGTCTTGGAAAACGTGCATCCTCTTCATTACCCTCTGTCCAACGTCCGTCAGCCAAAAACTTAAGTAACATACGGCTGTTAGTACTACCAAACGCATCTCTATACTCTTCAGAAAGCATGCGAGATGCATGTAAAGCCGCCGTCCACTGCATAGAAAACTCAAAATTCTTCCATTTCAAACCACCTAAAAAGCCTAGAGTATAATCCGGACGATTGCCATAACCAAAATAGGTCTTATCATTACCATCAACTATCCCATCATTATTGAGATCTTTAAAAAGCGCATCGCCTGGTTTGGGCTCTCCCAATGCCATTACAGGTAAAATTTGTCTACCCGATTCATCAACCTTAAGGTTACCCTTCTCATCGAAATCTGTCTTTTGAAGAAAACGGTCAAAAAGATAACCATAATTTAGCCCAGTACTACGTCCCGTTTGTGCCATATAAGGTTCGTTAGGATAAACCTCATCCATATAGATAATCTTATTTTTGGCATAAGATACATTAGCTTTTAACCAATAATTAACCTTATTTATTCGAGAATCCCAACCTATAGAAAGTTCATAACCATGATTGTTAACCTTACCCAAATTGATAAGAGGCAAAGTTATATCAGTAATAGAAGGTAATGTATTCCGAGTAGACAAGATATCCTTACGTTTTTCAAAGAATACATCAGCTGTAATACTTAATTGTGAATTGAACATTTTTATATCGATACCATAATTTTGCTTAGCAACTTTTTCCCAAGTTACTTCTGCGTTACCAATTATATTTTCATGTGCGTCAGGTTGAAGTTCCGAACTTCCTCCTATTCCAAATTGATAACTACCATTATTACTCCAAACTTGATTATATCCATTCCAAGAATCTGCTAAATAAAGAAAACGCTGTCCGCTATATTTATCATTACCGACAATACCATACGATGCCCGAACTTTTAAGAAATCTATAAACTTAAGATTTTTCATAAACTTTTCTTCTGAAACAATCCAACCAAGAGATGCTGCCGGAAAAAAGCCAAAACGTTTGCCTGGAGCAAAGTTTTCAGATCCATTGTACCCTGCATTCAAATCTATCATATAACGTTTTCTCCAATTATACATAATACGTCCTACATAACCTATATAAGCAGTAGGAATCTCTGTATATTGGGCAGGATAATACGTTTTAGACTGGTTATATAATAACAATGCAGATACCTCATGATCGCCAAATGAACGGTTATAATTAAAACTAGCCTCAGCATACCAATTACGTCCCCGTCCCGTATCATCCTTATAATCCAAAGGTTCACGTAAGCCTGTTACCCCATCAGTCTGATAAACAATACTGTTATCAAAACGTGGATCGGAAATATCCATACCCGGTTGTGTTTTACTACCCATGTAAATAGGCGTATAAGAACTATCAGTCGCTGTTGGCGCACGGTAAACCGTCGTTGAATAGTTGGTATTATATGCCCCCTTTATTGAAAAAGCCAACCCTTTTGTAAACATATCCAACTTTTGAGTTAATGCTAAATCAAGATTAAGTACATTATCGTTGGTGGTTTGATACCCCCAATTGTAGTAACAATCCAGACCACTGGTAAGCTGTTCTAATGGAATGTATTTATTATTTGCATTATAAATATATCTACCATCAACAAATCCGGGACTAGCAAATGGAGTCGCCCACATGATATTCTTCCATAAATCATAAGTTTGAGGCTCACGCTTATTTCCAACCCGACCTCCGATGTTGATTTTCAAAAGAGTTGATCGGGTTAAATCCATATCTACATTAGAACGATAGTTAAATCGTTTGTATGAATAGTTAGGATCATAATTCTCGTAATGTTTCTTCATCATACCATCCTGTTGCAAATACCCCAACGATACAAAATAACGAAATCGTTCTGCTCCACCTGACAAAGTCACATTATGTTGTGTCTGCCAAGCTAGGTTTTTAAAGATATACTCATTCCAGTCTACATTGGGAAACATGATAGGGTCAGCATTAGTACGAAACATTTCAGTAACATAAGGAGAAAACTTTAGTTGACTATCAGTTATATTCGGATTGTCTGATCTTTGCGCTTCTGTATAAAGCTGGGCATATGTATAACTGTCAACTCCTTCCAAGTTTCGTAGTGATTGCGTCAAACCAAACGAAGAATTTATTGATATTTTCGGTTTCCCAGCTTCTCCACGACGAGTCGTTACTAAAACAACCCCATTAGCACCACGCACACCAAACACAGCTGTAGACGCAGCATCCTTAAGTACAGTAATACTTTCAATTTCATGGGAGTCCATCTGAAAAAATGAACGTTCAATACCATCTACCAAGATCAAAGGCTTAGAGGCTGCAGATGTCAATGAACCACTCCCACGAACATAAATATCAGGATCTTCTGCACCTGGCTGACCAGAAAGTTGCACACTAGATACACCGGTGATGGCTCCCGAAAGACTACCTGCAGCACTTCCACTAGGTGATTTTAACAGATCAGAAGTCTTAACAGAACTGATGGCTCCTGTCACCGAGATCTTACTTTGCTTACCATAAGCCACAATCTGCACTTCATCAAGCACACGCATATTTTCTTCCAGGCGAATTATATTATCTATGCGTTTCTGCAATGTTATCTCTTTCTTTGTATATCCAATAAAAGAGATTTCAAGTATTACCGGTGAAATGTTATCAGGCACACGGATAGAAAAATTTCCATTCACATCAGTAATAGTTCCTATTGAAGTATCCTTCACTTTAACCGTAGCACCAATTAAAGGTTCAGAAGTGGTATTATCCAATATTTTACCTGTATAAAGAACTGTCTGGACGATACCAACTTCGCCATTCAAAGGACGTATGTTCCAATCAGATTCCTGATTAGCCCATAAAATCGGAGACAATAACAAAAATGCTATTGCACAACTTAAACTTCTCATATGACATATATTTTAAAGTGGTTATTTTGCATCTACAGTCACACAATACATTGCTTCCTGATCCGCATTACCTTGTACAACCTTGCCATTAACTAATAATGTAGTAACAAAATCATCAGCTTCGTAATAACTTCCACCGACATAAAGAACCTCTCTCCAACCAAGCTGCTCAAGTACCCAGGCACCTTGGTTCGTACCGAATCCTTCACTTGTAACTGCAAGAGCCAATTTATGATCATAGGTAACACCAATATAGGAACGCATACGCTTGTTACCGTTCCAAGCCTCTCCTAAGGCCACTTCCCAACCTGTTCCATCATTATTTATAATTTCAGCAGAAGTCATACGACGACCACTTCTTATTAACCACGGATGTGCACAAGCCAATGAAATTATGCCATTCCATTCTACAGCATTCTCAAGATAGGCATCACCAGGATGAGAATCAAAATAAGGCAATTTCATCAATTTGTTATCACTAATAGCAGTAGTACCAAAAAAGATCTCCCCTTCTGCATTAAATCCGAATGACGAGCGCCAGCCGGCATCTCCACTATTAACCGTACTAACTAACGTTTCATCTATGCAAAGGAATGTTTTTTCTATTACAGCCCTACCACTCATAGCTATCAAACTATGAACCTGATTCATTAAAATGTGACCGCCATTCGATTTTAACTGTGCTTTAGCTTTAGCCTTATCAATAGTAATTACCGAAATTTTAGTATCACTAACAGTTTCTGTTTGTCGACTTTCAGACCAGTCACCAATCATCGAAGGATCATATGGAGACACCCAACTAAATGGTGTTTCATCACCAACATTAAGAATAGGAATATTAGCTATTGTAGTTGCCTGATAAATCGAAATAAACGGATACTCTTCTGTAGAGAGATAATTACTAGTAACATCATTAAATCCTAAAAACTTAGGATCTGTCATAGCAGTAGCAACATTCAAATCTACAGTATAAGTGCGCTCTACTCCATTAGGTTGTTTGATAATAAGAGGTTGAGATAACTTCTCAGAAAAATCAAAATGCAAGCTAGAAACGATTTCACTTCCCTCCAGTATAGCTCCTTCGGCAAATTGTAGTTCTATATCAGCCATATTCATGGTACACTTATCGAATGCAACAGTAATTTGGCGATTTGTACTATTAAGTGTTACATCAACACTAGCCCCCACCACACTTATTTTACTAGCATCTACTACAGGAAAGGCTTTAGACACAATAGTAAGCCAATACTTCCGGATTTGATTGTCTGGAGAGCGAAAGTTTAAAACAGGATAATTAGCTAAATCTGCTTTATTTATATCAGATGGAAAGATGAGTTCATAACCATCTTCCAGCTCAACTTCTATTTTTGACTCTGCAAAATTCTCAGCAGTATTAAATGATAATGAGAGATTTTTGGAATCAAGCATTTCCGCTTTCACTCTTTCCTGATCTACTTCTACATAAATCGATCTAAAAGGAACGCCTTGCACAGGAGACTTCATATTATCTCCGTCAGCATCTGAACAAGATAATAATAAGGCAACCAATCCTAATAAGGATAAAATTTTAGCAGCAATAAAATGTAAAGAATTTTTCATAATATATAAATTTAGTACACAAAAAATAAATCAATGAGTTTCTAAAAATAACCACATCATTGACTTCACAAAGAAAGGGAGATTATACCAATAAAAAATCTAATATTTACCGGATTATTACACTAAATCCCTTTATAAATGCCGAAATTCAGCCTTCTGGAGTAAGTTTATTACTTATATATTCTTTTGGAGAAAGACCATACTTCTTTTTAAAACACATACTAAAATAATTAGGGTTGTTAAAACCTACGGCATAAGCAAGGTCTGAAATGCGTACCTTCCGCTGTTCCTCCATCAATTTACAAGCTGTAGTAAGACGTACATTAAGTATAAAATTGGAAGGGGTTAACCCTGTTAACGTTTTTAGTTTCTCTGTAAGTACAGTACGAGATGTCCCTACTTCAAACACAAACTTCTCTAAACTAAAGTCAGTATCACTTAAATGAGCATTAACACAATCAATAACTTTCTGTAAAAAAGCCTCATCTATAGAAGTATACTCCAATTTATTTACCTCAAACACTACTTGTTTACGAAAATCCGTACTCTTACGCTCTTGTCGTTTAAGACAGTTAATGATCTGCGCATAAAGTAATGAGATATTACAAGGTTTGCTAATATAACCATCCGCGCCAGAACTATAACCTTCTATCTGGCTCTTCTCTGTTCGCTTGGCTGTAAGCAATATCACTGGAATGTGACTAAATTCAAATTGCTGCTTGATATACTTACAAAGTTCTATACCATCCATATCAGGCATCATAATATCTGATACTACCAAGTTTATATTTCCCTCTTCAAGTACTTGAATCGCCTGTTTTCCGTTCATTGCAATCTTTACACAAAAATAATTAGATAACAAGTTTGAAAGAAGCATACAAAGCTCTTCATTATCATCGACTATCAAAATTGTGTAATCTGCTTGTAACATTCCATCCCCTGCATTTTCTATTGTTTCATCTATATAAACAGGCATGGTAAACGAGGTTTGCATTTGTGCTCCTAGTTCTTCATCAATTTCCCCCTGAACATAGCTTTCTTTATCAAGAGGCAATAAAATGCGGAAACAATTACCTATGGACTGATTACTAAACGCCTCAATTGTACCGTGATGGATATTTACTAGATCTTTTACCAATGAAAGACCAATACCTGTACCGATAGTATTATGTTTACGGTAATCGCCTTCATAAAATCTTTTAAAGAGATTATCAATTGTTTTTCGATTCATTAACTCCCCCGTATTAATCACATCTATTTGCAACATATCATCAACACTACTCTTTTTTAGGTTTACTGAAATCCGACCCTCGACCGGAGTGTATTTAATGGCGTTAGAAAGGAGATTATATATCATTTTATCCAATTTGTCCGAATCAAAGTAACCTAAAATAGACTCTGGTTCACTTGTAAAAACTATGTGTTGTTGCTTTTTACCTAACAAAGGTATAAAAGCCTCTACACAACTACGCACAAATAAAGAAACCTCACCATATGAAACACATATTTTTAAATTACCACTCTCTACTTTTCTAAATTCAAGCACCTGCTGAATGAGACGCATCAATCTGGTAACATTGACAGTCATTACCGAAAGAAGGCTTTGCTTATCACTACCATTCTTCAAACTTTCAAGCGAAGCTAATATTATACTAAGCGGCGTCATCAATTCATGAGTAATATTTGTAAAAAATTGTAATTTCAAATGGTTAATTTCCTGTATCTTTTGCTGCTCCAATTCACTTATTTGAATGAGATGTTGCATACGCATTCTGTAATGAAGAAAATAAAAAATAGAATAGAATATCAGTACAAATAACAATATATAAATAACATAAGCCCCCCATGATTGCCAAGGCTTGGGTTGAATTACAATAGTCAAAGTTTTAACTTCATTACTCCATTCCCCATTTGGAAGCATCCCTTTAAGACAAAAAGTATAAGTCCCAGCAGGTAAATTATTATATATTGCAAAATGATGTTGTGAATCCACTATATTCTCCCGTTCATCATAACCTTCAAGTTTAAAGGCATAGAGATAATCATCTCGTCGTTCGTAATTCATAAAAGAAAACTCAATAGTGAAATTATTCTGATTATAGGGAATTGTAATCCTGTCTGCATAGTTTATTTCATATTTTGAAAACTTTTCTCTTTCTTCCTTAGTAAAGTCACGAAGTGATCGGTTATGTATCTTAAAATCAGTGAAAAGAAGTGGAAAAGAACTCATATCGTCATCATACATTTGCTGTGTTTCAAAAATATAAAGTCCTTGCAAGCTACCAAATGCAATTTTCCCTTCCGGCAAAACACAACTAGCATTCCGATTAAACAATGAACCTGAAACATCATCATAAGTTGCATAATAGTTTACCTTTTGTATTCGAAAAGAATCATCAACAGAAAAAGCAAGCACTATATTATTAGATGTTATCCAAATATATTTATTCTCATCTTCTATGATGTTAGATATACTAGTATTCTCTATATTAGAAATAGCAGGAAAAGTAATAAAAGAATCACTAGCTGCTTGATAGTAAACCAAACCACTCCACATTGTTCCTACCCATATACGCTGTTGTGAATCAATTAAAATACAGCTAGTAACATAACTACTATGTTTACCACTAATTGTATATTTTTTATAGCTCTTTTGATTAAGATCTATACGCATAACCCCTTCTTCCCCTAAGGCAAGCCAAAGATTATGCATTTCATCCTCCTTAATATCATAAACACTCGACAGCGGAGGAACTTCTGCGCAATGAAGCCACTCAGAAAGAGTATAAAGTTCGTTAGTTGTATCAAAAATATAAAGCCCATTACGAGTTCCTATCCAAAGATTATTATCAGAATCTTCCAACAATACATAAACACAATTATCACCTAATTTCTCATTAACTAATTGGTTGAGCATCGTTACTTTATGTTTGTCTTCATCGTAAAAAAAGACACCGGCACACCAAGTTCCAAAACATATTTCATTTTTATTTCTGCGCTTGATAATACTATTAACTGTAGATGGATAAGGAAGATGGTTAAGTTCGGGAACATCTACATAATTCACTCCTGTCTGACTTCGCTGATTATATTTTACAAGCCCCCTACCCATAATCCCCATCCATAATTCGTTTTTTCCCACCTGACAAATACTTCGTACAGAATTGGTCTTGTATTTTTTCTTGATATAATCTAAACGGTCCACCTCATATTTTACCTGTGAACTTTGCACCTTACATATTCCTCCTCCTAACATGCCTATCCACATTAAACCGTCCTTAGTATGAAGAATAGAATTTACTTCATTATAAGGCAGATTACCATAATTACCGTCAGGAGTATAGTTTTCAAATTTATTTCCATCTAATGAAAGGATACTCAGCCCACTACGTCCTCCTATCCAAAGCTGGGATAATTCATCCTCGTTTATGTCGTAGATTATATCATCAACTAACGAGGTTACCATGCTCTCATTATGCAAAAATTGTGTATACTCCATAGAATGAACCGTATAAGGAACGGATAATTTTAGAAGTCCCCTTCCCCATGTCCCCACCCAAAAGGTATGACGACTATCTTCATACACTACATAAGCAGTTTTTAATATTGGATCAATATAAGAAAAAAGTTGTCCGGTTTTTGTATCGTATCTATATAGCCCTTGTTCCCAGGCCGTAATCCAAAGATTGTGATTCGAATCTTCCATAATGGAATTAATGTGCAAAATCTCATTACCCACAGAATCCCGCAATTTCAACTGCTCAAAATCACCTCCTCTTTTTTTTCGGAAAAGCCCCTTGTTACCTCCCACCCAAAGTGTTTTATTACTATCAAAAACAATGGCTACAGCATTTAAGTTTTTCAAGGTACTATCAGTATGGCTAAAAACTTCCCCCGTCATCTTATTCAGTTTGAACACCCCATTCTCTGCTGCAATCCAAAGTCCTTTTTCATCATCTTCCACCACTGCATTTAAATATGAATTGAATGATTTGTTTGTGACATTATTAAAACCATAGTTTACCACATTATGACCATCATAACGAGCTAAGCCATTATAGGTTGGAATCCAAATATATCCTTCTGAATCTTGATATAATTTTCTCACTTCATTAGAAGGTAACTGCCTGTTTGGAAAAGGAGTAAACCGTAAATTAGCTTGCATCATACATCTAAATAATAACAAATATATGATACAGATATAAAATCGAATAAGCATCATATGTTCATAGTATTTATTGCAAATGAAACAAAACATTGTAAATTTAACAATAAATACATCTAAAAAAGTACAAATCATTCACATAAATTAACCCATTACAATATAATAATTTATTTTTATTAATCTAATCTTACTTGTTCTTTTGTATTTAAAAATTTGTAGAAACATAATTTAAAACAAGATGATATTTTTATTTTTTCTTAACTTGCAAAAAGCTGTAAACAAATTTACCTTTTAGCGACTTTAAAGACACCACATCATTAAGATGTTACAATAAAACAAGACATATCTACAACTTTTCATAGGATTAAGGAAGACGAGGAACACCGTCGCAATAAAAAGAGATTATCACCTAATTTGAAAAAAAACCTTTTATATTTTATGGTTCAGGACATGAAAACCACACATATATAATATTCTACACATCAATCAATCAATCAATTAGGTAAGGGAAGCATTGCTCTACGAGTATGATTTAATTTCAAACCTTTTTCATAGGCCTCGGCACCATACAATTCCTTGATATCCATTTCGCCTAGATTTACAAGTATACCACGTGCCATAAATCCTGCATCTTCATTCTCAACATGTGGTAGAGTTTCCGCCGCTTCTTTTAGTTCCGGTATGAAAGGACGAATATATTCACGCATTTCTGGATCCAAAGACAGACATTCCAACGACGAATAACCTATTTTTCGGTTCTTTTCTAAAGTAGGAGTAAGCAGACGGGTAATACCTTCCTGATATCTTCCCAAATAAGATATGGCATAAGCAGCCTCCGAAGCTATATATGGGTTAGTATCATAAATTAATGCCAACAAAGCTTGAGGACAAGTTCTAATTCGTTTTTCTTTGGCTAGTTTGGCATACCCTACTACGCCCCAAAATCGCATTTCTGGCAAAGAACTAGTAATTGCTTCTTCTAATACAGGAAGCAGGTCTATTGTTGCAGTACCAACCATCTCAACAAGGGCATACAGTTCAGCTAACGGGTAGCGTTCTTGACGTACTTTTTCATAAAGTATATGCCCTATACGTGAATCAGGTAAAAAAAAGCCTAAATCAGTAGTAACACGAATATGAGCAGATAATGCTTGCCGCATTTTACAGAGGACACCTTCATATTCAGAAACACCAGAAAGATCATGAAGTTCGTCTGGATCTTTTTCAAGATCAAATAGCATTTCAGCCGGATGACTTTGAAAAGGTTGGCCCCACTCCGGATTCCCCCCCCCTTTTAATATTAACTCATCCCATACTTGATTTGAAGGCATGCCCCATTGATAATAATTGCGTAAAGCAAACTGACGATATGGAATATAACTTCGGATATATTTAAAACGCCCGTCCGTAACTGCACGTACAGGCATAAAATGATGTAATTGATTAGACGCTAACGCAAACTGCATTTCACGCTTACCCTTATTTACAAATTTGCCATATATCGCATTGCCTTGCATATGCCTGGGTGGTCTGACTCCTGCAAGACTAAGTACAGTGGGAGCTAAATCAGTAAAATTAATAAGACCATATTCCTTACCTGAAGAAACCTTTGCCAAGTGCCTCCATTTAGGTGGAAAGTATATTATTAAAGGAACCTTTAAACCACTTTCATACAAATATCCTTTACCACGTGGAAGACACCCTCCATGATCACTAAAAAAAAATATGATTGTATTCTTATCTAGCCCTCTATCTTTCAAGTCTTTCAAAAAGAATCCAAGCCATGTATCCACATCTTGTACCGACTCCAAATGAGCAGCATAATCAGAACGAATTTCTGGGAGATCTGGAAGATAAGAAGGAAGTGACAATAAGCTCGGATAAATCCCCTCCCTAGTGTAATCTCTTCGGCCCTCGGTATGAAAGGTACGAATACGCCCCATGTGAGAAACAACAGTATTAAACACAGCAAAAAATGGCTGATGCTTTTTCCGTCTACTACTATTGTATGACGCATATTTATTACATTCGTCCCAGCAGATCTTATTATTTGTAGTAGAATTATAATGGGTCTTATTATTATTTGTACAATAATACCCCACCTCACGTAATTTTTGAGGAAAGAAAATATCTACGGGAGTATCATAAGGTATCGGATGAACATCCATCCCATATGTGGTAGCATAACATCCAGTGATTAAGGAAGAACGGGCCGCAGAACTTTGTGGAGCTACCGACCAAGCATTCATAAACTGTATACCACGGAGAGCAAGGCTATCTATATTTGGAGTATGCACATCCTTGTTCCCATAACAACCAAATTCACGTGCACTAGTATCCTCAAAAGTAAGCCATAAGATATTGGGTCTTTCATGATTAATCGCTCCTACAGATATGGAAGACAGTCCGTAGAAAGAACAGCACAGCAATAAAGATAAGTGTTTCATAAGATATTAAAGTTATTTATCCAGGTCAAAGATAAGAAGTTTACATTTCGGCAATATTCGTTTTCGTTTAAAAAAATATCAAAATTGTTTCACTCGGTATCTTTCAACAATTTTAATATAAAAATCGACATGTTTTATATAATAAAAACAAAAGTGCTAAAATCGTAAAAGAGAATAAAATATATGTAACAAACAAATATTTATCTTTGAGCAATCATTAAATTTAATATTAAAATGAAATACGCATTATGTAATAATCACATCATAGGCGATAATTCTTGGAAACATGGACCGCCTACACAATATTCTGCAAAAGTGCGATTATTTAATATATTTATCGGAACATACAAAATTACTGATTAATATTTGTTATATCAATATATAGTCTAAAATAAAAAGAATATTATCAACCGGTAAGTCATCTTCATAACATAAATCTTTATCTAATACATACTACCAGATTACAAAGAATGTAAAAGATGGAATTGTAGGATGAATCAAAAGCAACAGTAATTTATTAATTTAAAACAGACTGAAGTCATGAAATTCATACATTTCTTATTAATGTTTTTAGGAGAATTACCTCTCGAAACATTGGATATTGATATCACCCAAAAACATTTCTATTCACCACATAACACACTTTTTTCCATAAAACAAAATCAAAAGGGAAAATGGCAAATGACAGCATACTCCGCTCGCCACAGATTTACAACCTTTATTTATCAATTAAAAAGATATAATGTTGCAAAATATAAGGAAAACCATTCCACTCTAATTATCTATCCTGATTACATACAGGAGTATGCTTCCTACCACCAAATAAATAATAATAATTTTATCATGAAGAGTATTCGTTGTTTACGTTTGGGGTATCATGGCAAGTATATACCCCTTCTTACTATTTTTTTACTTTTATCATTGGTGCTAAGCTCTATATGGCTTTTTCCATTATACAAAAGTTACAAACTAAAGAACATACGAAAAAAGAAAGAAAAAGAAATATACCAAATAAATATCAACATGTTATATGAACAACTACATAACCAACTAACCCTAATTATTTCACCATTACAAGAACTAATGAGGCACATTTACGGAGATTGGGAATATAAGCAATTGCTACACATCCAAGACAGTGCCAATAAATTATCATACATTATTAGTCAAACAAAAATTCTTAGTGACATCAATTTAGGTTTACTCAAGCTCAATATAATACACTCTAACGCATATAAACGAGTACTAGATTGTTTCATGAGCTATAAATACTTATCTAGGAAGAAACATATTGAATATAATTTCTATACAAAATTACAAGATGAAGATCTTTTTTTTGATGAAAACGTTCTAATTCTAATTACAAATAAATTACTTGCAAATGCATTTAAATATACAGAATCTGGAAAAAGCATTACAATACGACTATATAAGGAGGACAAAAACCTTGTCCTACAAGTGTCAGATACAGGGATCGGTATTCCAGTAGAAAAACAACAAAAAATATTCGATCGTTTCTATCAAATAGAAAATAGCTACATAGAAAACGGCTTAGGGCTCTCTATGGTTCAACAATTAGTTGAATTACATCATGGAAAAATTATATTGCAAAGCGAAATAAGAAAAGGGAGCACTTTTTCTATTCATTTTCCACAGGACAAGTCTTCATACAACAAAGATGAGTTTCTTAACGACAACATGGAAGAGAGACAAGATATAATACCTTCTATATATTCAAACAAGATTTGTATGAAAGATGAGCGTGAACCCACTAATACACAAGTGATAAAAACAAAAAACGGAACTATTTTAATAGCAGAAAGCAATGAAGAATTACGACAATATATATCCAATAATCTATCCTCTTTGTTTTATCTATTAGAAGCGAAAAACGGAAAAGAAGCACTGGATATTTTAAAAAGACAGGAAGTTAATTTGATCATTACAAATGCAATAATGCCTGTAATAGATGGTATTAAGCTGTGTAAACTAGTAAAAGAAAATCTATCTACTCGTCATATACCTGTTTATATCTTATCTACAAAAACAGATATAGAATCTCAATTGGAAAGTTTTCGAGTAGGTGCTGATGATTATATAATCAAACCATTCTCCATAAATATTTTAAAATTTAAAACATTAAATATGCTACATACATCTCACTATATTTTTGAGCATAGTTCTAACATTATGCCGACAGAACGAATTAATACCACAATGAATAAAGAAATACTAGAAAAAGCCAATATGGTAGTTGAGAAAAATATAGATAATATGAAGTTTTCCATAAAACAGTTCGCATGGGAAATGAATATGAGTTGTTCGAGCCTTCACATGAAATTGAAAGCAATAACAGGAGGATCAACCACTGAATTTATACATAAAATACGGCTTAATCGAGCCTGCCAGTTATTAGAAGAAGGTAAATTTTCCATATCTGAAATCAGCTTTATGGTGGGATATAATACCCCTTCTTACTTTACAACATGTTTTAAAAAATATGTCGGTTGTCTACCAATAGAATATAAAAATAGATTTTTTCCAGTTTAAATCCATTTCATTCTAGTTCGAGTAGAAATTTATTTTTTATGATTGTATGCTAATACACTGTACCGAGTTATTGTATTTAAATGACCATATTTATCATCGGGAGAAAAAGTGGATATCTCCCATCCATATTATAGAAAAGTTGTTTAATCTCTAAACTTGGGGACGGATCTGTTTAATACACAGAAAAGATAGGCATTTTAGTAAAAGACATCTATAAGAAGATATCACACCTTTGAGGTCTATTAATTAAAGCGACCTCAAATGAATCAAGACAAATACGTTTGAATTCTTGAACAACGATAAGCTTAGAAAACTTTGTAGAGAAGTACAGTTGGTAATCGTTATGTAAAAGCACTTCACTTATTCGAGCCATTTACTTGCAATAATGGTTGGTCAACTTACTAAACGCAAAAAGTCTTCGTAACCTGATTATAGCTTGGAGTTATATCAAAGAAAATGTTATCATTGAGGGATGATTCCCAACCAAAACGACATTTACATCCGCCAATCAGATTTGAGATTATGGAATCTCCGAAAACTTTGATTTCTACAGAATGAAGAAAATATGCGTGTGATTCCACTATTGTTCTTTTATGTCTGACTAAATCCCTTTAGGCGAAGTTCTGATAGAAGAAAATGGCACCAAAGTTCATGTCCTCTATGATATAGAAGTACAAGTTTCAGCCTTCTATGTAATAACTACAGCATTCAGATATAATTCAACAATAATGTCCATAATTAATTATGAGCCAAATTTTACATATTTGACAGAGTGTAAAAGTTGTTCAAAGAACTTTATCAAATCCATCTTGTAGGTTCTTTGTAGTTAGAGTGAAGTCAAACCTAAAGTTTAAATTCCGTAAATGGAAGTGTAAAATGCGAAGAATGTCTTTTCTGATATGGAAGTGAAGTTGATTTCTTTCCTGACAAACGCCAAACGGATATCCTCACTTGGAGCACAAAAAGAAACGGCTTGTGAAACCTTGCTTCAAATCGTTGAAGCAGCATCTTAAGATAAAAAGTTTATAGGATACTAGAGCATGCTGTTCAAATGCAGATTAGTACTACTATCACCACTTATTGTTTGGTAACTGTTATCTAAGTTTAATATGCAACAGAATCGTTCAAGCTATAAGGTCCTATAGTTTCTTAGTATCCCATTAACAAATAAGCCCCATTTACTACAAGAGTCATTCAATAAAATTTAATTCAATGATATCCCAAAAACAATTCAATTCTCTTATTTCAGGACTGTTTAATTAATAAATAACTCGTCCTAATTTCAATGAGGCACCAACGAAATCACAACTATTTTAAATTTAACCAGATGTCAATCATCTGTATTAAACCATTTATATTGTTTGATTTAGAATAGTAGATAGTTCTGAAGTTCTCATAGGAAAATTAAAATCTATGATAAGCACTTACAATAATATACTTTTCATTATCAATACAAAGGTGGACCGAAAAGGATTACATCAAATAACATCTAAACAAATGTCCTGTATCTTTAATCCAAAATCCAACAGTTATTGCAACTAAACCTTTATCCGAAGAATATTAAACGAGCATACAACTGAACCGAAAATTTAAATTCCTAGTTGAATACTAATATCTTTTATGGAGCCTAGGAATAGAAAATGACTATTCACGAATACATTTTATAGCAATACATTATTAAATAAAACTACTCCCATTGACGCTAATACTGCCTCCAGACAGAGATGGTACACTTCCAAAAATATTGCAGATTCCTCTTCTTTATTAAAAATAAAGCGTGAAATGACAAATATAGATGCAATCAAATAGCTAAAACTTTATACATACTACTAAAGACATGTCTTAAAATGATATATTTAACAATAGATTAAAATATTTTCACTATTAACCCGGAAACACATTTAAACATTAATCAGAATCTATTTTATATATTTTTCTTAGGCAGAACAATACTCATTCATAATAAAGGAGAACAAAAATATCCACATAAAAAGATTATAACATTAATGTATGATTATTATATTTTAGACAAAAATGATAGTTGGGAAACAAATTTAATATGATAATAATATATGTAAGTAAGAAAAATAAATAATACTTATATTTTTTCTCATAATTTTCATTGAACTTAGAGACGTTAATATTTTTAATTAAAACCTTAGATTTATTTATGTACAATTTTAAGAAATTATTACTATTCCTTACAGCCTTTACATGTGTATCTGCATATGCACAGAGCCTGATAGTTACAGGAAAGGTGGTTGACAGTGAAGGATATGAAGTGATCGGCAGTAGCGTTACAGTAAAAGGTCTTACTGGTACTGGGACTGTTACTGACATTAATGGCAATTTTACTTTAAAAATCAATGATGCATCTAAAGACATACTTGTCTTTTCGTATGTAGGAATGATCACACAAGAAGTAAAAGTAAATAAACAGAGAGTTATTAATGTGACACTACAGGCTAACACTGTGATGTTAGATGAAGTTGTTGCTATTGGTTACGCCACAGTAAAGCGTAAAGATCTAACAGGGTCAGTAGCGTCAATAAGCAGTCAAGAGTTAATTAAAATACCGGTTAGTGATGTAACTCAAGCCCTATCTGGACGTATGGCCGGTGTGCTAGTACAGCAAAGTGAAGGGGCCCCAGGGTCATCTGTTTCTATTCGTGTACGTGGTGGAATTTCTATTACTCAAAGTAACGACCCTTTGTATATTATTGATGGATTTCCTAGCGAAGATGGGATGTCAACCATTGATCCTGCTGAGATAGAAACAATTGATGTATTAAAAGATGCTTCTGCCACTGCCATTTACGGTGCACGTGGAGCAAATGGAGTTGTTGTAATCACAACTAAAAATGGTAGTAAATCCAGTGGAAAGGCAACAGTTAATTTCGATGCATATTGGGGAGCTAAAACATTAGCAAAAAAGTTAGATGTTCTTTCTCCTTATGAATTTGTCAAATTAGATTACGAACGGACATTATGGCGCATAGGTAATGGGGATACAAGCTCTGATGGTATGGAAGCATGGAAGAAAAGATATGGCGAATATAGTGATCTTGAATCCAATTATATCAGTCGCAAAGGAATTGATTGGCAAGAAGAAACATTGGGGCGTACCGCCTTGACACAGAACTATCGTATATCTGTTTCTGGAAAGACCGATAAAATGAACTACAGTTTAGCTTATTCCTATTACGATGAAGAAGGAGCTATGGTATATAGTAGTAATAAAAAACACAACATCTCCTTTAACATAAATCATGCGGTAAGCAACTGGTTAACAATAAACTCTCGTATCAGTTACGACCAAATGCGTATAGAAGGAATGGGCACTTCGGAGAATACCGACCGTTTTAACAAAATGCAACATATCATACAATATCGTCCAACAATAGGCATTCAAGGAGCAGATGCCGATCTGCTATTTGGCGAAGATCCTATACTTGCTGATGACAGCGGCAATGTAATGCAAAATCCTTTGATTTCTGCGGCCGAAGAAATAAATAATAGAGAATGGCGTACTTTCCAAGCCAATGGTGGCGCTACAATCAAACTTTGGAAAGGATTTTCATTTCGCAGTACAGTAGGCATGCGCTATCAAACCCGTCGTAATGATATTTTCTATGGAGCTGATTCGCAGACAGCCAAACGTTCAAGTATATACGGAAGTATAACAAACATTGAAAGTAGTAGTTTACAGAACTCCAATGTTCTGAGTTATAGTTGGAAAAACAGCTCTCACGACGTCGCCATAATGGCGGGACATGAATTTGTAACGAAATGGACAAGACAGTTTTCAGCCGGTGCCACACAGTTCCCAAACGATGAAATTGGCCTGGCAGACCTTTCATTAGGAACACCAAGCACCCCTACTTCCAACGAAAATTATGACGACAAACTACTTTCTTTCTTTACCCGCGTGAACTATGCCCATATGAATCGTTATCTATTTACAGCCTCTATACGCGCAGACGGCTCATCCAAGTTTGGAAAAAACAATAAGTGGGGATACTTCCCTGCTGTTTCTGCTGCATGGCGTTTGAGTGAAGAAACATTCATCAAAAACATAGGAATCTTTTCCGATTTAAAACTTCGTATTGGTTATGGTTTGGCAGGAAACAATCGTATCAACAACTACCAAAGCTTGGCAATAATGAGTTCTGTTACGGCAGCTAGTGGCAACGGAGCACAGGCAGGATATGCTTCTAATCAAGTTCCTAATCCTGATTTAAAGTGGGAGGCAAACAAAACATTCAATTTAGGAATGGATTTTGGATTTATCAATCAGCGTATAACATTTTCACCCGAATTCTATATTAACCGTAGTAGCAATTTATTACTAGATGCTAAATTACCATATTCATCAGGATATCAAAGTATGATTATCAACGCCGGTGAAACCCAAAATATAGGTATTGACTTGACTCTAAATACGGTGAATATTTCCAACAAGAATTTTACATGGAATACATCGATAACTTTTTCTCATAATAAAAATAAAGTCAATAGACTAACAGGAGAAAGCATACAGTTGTATTTAGCTAACTTCGGATATTCAGGTGCAGGTGCTTCACACCAGATTGGGGTAGGACAACCTTTAGGACAATTTTACGGTTATGTGACAGAAGGATTATATCAGGTCAGTGATTTCGATTACGATCCTACCACTCAAAAGTATACCTTGAAGGAAGGTATACCTTATCATGGGGACAAAGCAAGCATTCAGCCTGGTTACTGGAAGTTTAAGAATGTAGATGGCAGTGAGGACAACCTAATTACTGAAAATGACAAAACTGTCATCGGTAATGCCTCTCCCAATTTCTATGGCGGTATTAACAATACCTTTGCATATAAAAATTTTGATTTAAGTATCTTTCTAACATACAGCTACGGTGGTGAGGTTTTGAATGCGACCAAACTAACTAACACAAAAACCGCATTGACAAATAAAAATGTTTTGGCAATAGCCAGTGAAACAAATCGCTGGGTTACGATAAACAATGACGGTAATATTATAACTGATCCAGAAGAATTAGCAACTGTGAATGCAGGAAAAACTGTAGCCTGCTTTGACGATAATGGCTCAAATAATACTTACATTCATTCATGGGCTATAGAAGATGCTTCTTTCCTAAAATTAAGTAATGTTACCTTAGGGTATACATTCCCTAAACGGATCATCAATAAAATCGGTCTAAGTAAATTACGTGTATATGCTACTGGTAATAATTTGTTCACATGGTCACCCTATACAGGTTTTGACCCTGAAGTTTCTACCATGAGTAGTCCTTTAACACCGGGAGTTGATTTCGGAGCCTATCCGAGAAGCCGTTCCTTCGTGTTTGGTATAAATGTGTCATTTTAAAAAAATATACAATGAAAAACAAAATAATATATACACTCTTTGCACTCATATTAGCTTCTTGTGAGCTGACCGAACAGCCAACCTCGTATTATGAAATGGACAGCTATTTTGTAACAGAAGATAAAGCTAAAATGGCTGTAGTAGGAATTTATGACTGTATAGAAACAATCAACTATTATGGACAGTATATAATGCCCTTCTTTGGAGCAGACGATATGTTTATGGTAAGAGGTACCGGCTCGGATGGTACTCGACGTGATATCTCCCATTATATGTACACTTCATCCAATACATGGATAGCCTCCGTTTGGAAATACGCTTATTTAGGCATTGACCGTGCGAATTTGGCAATCAGCAACATTGAGAAAATGCAAGGGTATACAGACAATGTTACTTTACAGGAATTGGTAGCGCAAGCCTGCTTCCTCCGTGCCTTCCTTGCCTTTGATTTAGTAAGATTTTGGGGAGATGTACCTTTTAGCACACAATATACAAGCGGTTATGAAGAGACCTCAAAACCGCGAATGAACCGTGAACTTATTTATGAACAGATTATCAAAGATTTAAATTTTGCAAAGGAGCACTTACCTAAAGGAAGTACCACATCTTCTTCAGAGGTTCCATCTAGCGGTGCTGCACGTGCCTTGTTAATGCGAGTTTACTTACAACGGGCAGGCTATAGTCTGAATCGTGAAACAGCCAAACTTACACGACCAGATGATAATACAAGAAGCGTTTACTTCAATGCTGTTATTGATGAGTGGGAGGCCTTTCAATCAGAAAACTATCATGGATTCTATAATGAGGGGTACGAACAGCTTTTTAAAAATTACTCACAATTGATATTAAACAATCAGGAAAGTTTATGGGAAATAGCATTTGAGCCAAACCAAGGAGAAACAGACAATGCTGGAACATGGGCAACTTATAATGGTCCAATAGTAGCTGCTCCAGGGGAGTATCCGGGAACAAGTAACTATATGGGACGAGCTAATGCTTTCTTCCTGGTACTACCTTATTGGAAAACATTCTATGAAACAAACGATGACGGTACTCCAAAAGACCAACGAAGAGATGTGAATTTCGTAGACTATGCTTACGTTTGGAATGCAAGCACTGAAACACAAAATAAAACATATACAAACAGTGCTATCAGAAATAATGCATATAGATATCCAGGAAAATGGCGTAGAGAGTGGATGGCTTTGGGATTTGTAGATCCTAATAATACTGGAGTTAATTATTGTCCATTAAGATATGCAGATGTTGTTTTGATGGCAGCTGAAGCTTACAATGAAACAGGGAATACACCAGAAGCGTGGGAATTACTGAACAACGTACGCAAACGCGCTGGTGCTACTCCTATAACAAATGCTAATTATAACAGCTTATTGAAGGCTCCGAAAGTTTACAATTTAGCTTTTATTTCCGATGCAGATGATACCGGAAAATTCCGTACCGCTCTTTATTGGGAACGCGCTTTTGAGCTTTGCTATGAAGGACAACGCAAATATGACCTTCTTCGTTGGGGTATCTTAGGAGACGCTTTAAGAACTGCACAAGAATATTTGGAATCGTGGCAACCTAATGAAGATGACAATATTAACATGGCTAAATGGAATCCAAAGACATGGGCATCAAGCAATTATGTAGCAGGACATAATTTTGTGGATGGCAAACACGAACTATACCCAATCCCATTGGCTGAAATGCAATCTAATGCAGCCCTGAACGGGCAGAATAATCCCGGATTTGAATAGTTTTAGTAAAAATGAATAATAGAGAAGGTTTAAAAGACTTTAATACCCTTCTCTATTATTCATCTAATATCATTAAATGCGAAGGATAATCCTATTCGAAAAATCAAATCCCCACATGATAATGGGAAAGTAGCACAAACTATGGATGTAAAATAACATTAAGAAGTTATCAACAAACTTTCGCCCAAATAGAATACAAAGATTGGTGCCGAAAAAACATATTAATCCCATAACAGATAACAACGAATAGCACTAGTCATAATATCTTTTGAACGAGGTCATAGTTGTAGATTATGGTACAATGAAAAATTGATCTGACCGGTTCTGTATCATATCTTCCTCCTGCTTTTGTTGTTTGTCCAGCATGGGTATATGCAAGTTCTTAACACATCTTTGAGAGTGGGAAGTATTTAGCCAAAGTTAAGAAAATCCCCATAAGATGGAATCTAAAAAGGATAACTACAAATATCTAACCAGACGTGTAGGACAGACATAAATATAAAGCTAAAGGATTGAGACCGTTGCAACACAAGGCCCGATAACTATCCAAATCCATATAAAGTTAAGGTAACCTTAAAATGAAAGCGTACATTCATATCCAGTGAAGTCTCACGAATATGGGTACCAATAGCTGTTGCATACGATTTAAATAAGATTGCCGTGAAGAGTATATCGGTTCATTGTACCAACATGAGAAAATCAGGAAAAATTGAACCTTTTACCGGCAAGTTCCCAAACGTGAGCTTGTTCAATTAGCGGCAGAGTAGTACGAAAAATAGAGTAATTTTTGTTACCTTTGTAACATGAATTTCATTAAACTTTCTAACAGTATGACAAAAGCAGAACTTATAACCCGTATTGCACAGCAGTCCGGAATAGAGAAAACGATCGTGATGACAGTGGTAGAAGCATTCATGGAGAATGTGAAAGAATCAATGGTTGCAGGAAATGATGTGTTCTTGCGGGGATTTGGTAGTTTCGTTATCAAACGGAGAGCGAAAAGGGTCGCCCGGAATATTTCGGAGAATACTACTATCGTGGTCCCAGCTCACTTCTTTCCTGCCTTCAAACCGGCCAAAACTTTCCTGAATGCTGTAAAAGAGGGTAAATGAAAACGGGGGGGAGGTTGCCTTGAGAGCCTAGCAGGTAACCATCACTTGACTTTGCATTCCCGGTCAATCAATTATGATTACCGTAACGCTTCCGCTAAAAATGGTTGTGGTATTGGTAAAATAAAACTTTTTAATTAGGAAAAATTGAAACCTATCGACTATTTTAAAGTCAATGGGAAAACAAGACATAAAAAGGATATGTTAAGAAGTAGCTTTCTCCATGAGAAATCAATAAAAAGTATAATATTTGCTCTGGGTTGCTTACTCCAACAAGCCGCATGGAGTGTTTCTGTTCATGTCACCGATCTTCGTACCGAACAGTTGACCAATCCGTTAGGACTGGATACCAACACTCCTCGTTTTAGCTGGCGTATTCTGAGCAGCCAAAGAAACACTAGGCAAACAGCTTACCAACTATTGGTGGCTTCCATACCGGAATATCTGACCCGGGACAGTGCTGATATATGGAATTCCGGCATTGTACAATCCGACAGTTCTGTCTGGATTGACTATCAAGGTCCTAAACTCGAGTCCAACAAACGCTATTACTGGAAAGTACGTATATATACCAATTCCGGCAATAGCAATTGGAGTGAAACGGCTTACTGGGGCATGGGGCTTTTGAGCGAGTCACGCTGGAAAGGACGTTGGATTGGCATAGACCGCTGTATGCCCGGGGATGACGACAGTCGTTGGTCACGTATGGCTGCCCGTTATGTGCGTAAGGAATTTCACTTGCCCAAGCAGATCAGACAAGCTACCATGCACATCAGTGGATTGGGATTATACGAATGTTTTGTGAACGGCCAACGTGTAGGTGACTTGCTTTTGGCACCCGCTCCGACTGATTACCGCAAGACGGTGTTATATAACAGCTATGATGTCACACATCTTTTGAATGAGCAAGCGGACAATGCTATCGGTATTACTTTGGGAAACGGGCGTTACCACACCATGCAACAAAACTACCGTACCTATAAAATCCACAATTTCGGTTATCCCAAAGTACGCATGAACCTGATTGTGGAATATGCCGATGGTACCAAAGAGACGATAGCTACCACCCCCGATTGGAAATTGACTGCTTACGGACCTATTCGCAGCAACAATGAATACAACGGTGAAGAATACGATGCCCGTAAAGAACTGGGACCCTGGACTGAACCCGGCTACGACGACAGCCAATGGCAACAAGCCGAACGAGTGGCATTGCCCTCCGGTTTGCCGCGCGGACAAATGATGCCCGGCATGAAAGTAACCGAAAGACTAAAACCACGAAGTATCCGTCAGCAATCTCCCGGAAAATACATCTTAGATATGGGGCAGAACATGGCAGGCTGGATACGCTTCACTGTTCAGGGAGCAGCTGGAGACACCGTAAAACTACGCTTTGCCGAAACTCTGCGTCCTGATGGTGAACTATATACCGACAATCTGCGTGACGCCAAAGCCACAGATCTATACATCCTTAAAGGGAAAGGAACGGAAGAATGGGCACCACGGTTCATATATCATGGTTTCCGTTATGTAGAAGTAAGCGGTTATCCCGGAAAACCCACACTCGATAACTTTACCGGCGAAGTGGTGAATGACGACATGCCGCTTACCGGCAGCTTTGAATCTGATCATCCCGTTCTGAATCAAGTAATGAAAAATGCATGGTGGGGAATCAGGAGCAACTACAAAGGCATGCCTGTTGACTGTCCGCAACGTGATGAACGCCAGCCTTGGCTGGGGGACCATGCTATCGGTGCTTTGGGCGAAAGCTTCCTTATGGAATATGCCCCACTCTATGCCAAATGGATGGATGACATAGGAGAAGCGCAACGTGCGGATGGTTGCATTCCTGATGTAGCACCGGCCTTCTGGTATTATTATACGGACAACGTAACCTGGCCTGCGGCCTTCATGTTGATTGGTGACATGCTCTACGAACAATACGGTAATCTACGCCCCGTCTGCAAACACTATGCAGGGATGAAACTCTGGATGCGGCACATGCAAGAGGAATATATGAACAAAGATCATATCATTACCCGTGATCGATACGGTGACTGGTGTCTTCCTCCCGAGTCTCCCGAACTCATCCATTCCAAAGATTCTTCACGCATTACAGACGGCAAGCTGATAGCCACTGCCTATTATTACAAACTTCTTCTGTTGATGGCAAAGTTTGCCCGCTTGCAGGGAATAGACGCTGATGCTCGCAATTATGAACAACTATCCGTACATATCAAGGAAGGTTTCAACCGGAATTTCTGGAATGCAGAAAAGAAACAATATGGCAATAATACCGTGACGGCCAATCTACTACCGTTGGCTTTCGGTATGACGGATGCAGAACAACAAGAAACCGCCGCTTGTAATATCATTGACCAGACAGTGGATTATTACAATGCCACTATCCGGTGTGGAGTAATCGGTATACAATGGTTGATGCGTGAATTGTATAACATGGGGCGCAGTGATGTAGCCTATGTTCTCGCCACTCACACCCAATATCCCGGTTGGGGCTATATGGTAGCCAACGGTGCCACCACCATTTGGGAGTTATGGAACGAAAATACAGCTGCCCCAGCTATGAATAGTGGTAACCATGTCATGTTACTGGGTGACTTATTGCCCTTTTGCTACCAACATCTAGCAGGTATCCGTGCGGCTACTCCCGGCTTCAAGGAAATCAAAATGAAACCAGCTTTTGAGTTGGAAGAAATCGGATACATCAAGGCAAGCCACATCACCCCCTATGGAAAGGTTAGTAGTCACTGGTTACAGACTCCCGTTGCCTATGAATGGCAAATCACTATCCCGGCCAACAGTATAGCAGAAGTATGGTTACCTAATGAATGCGAAAAACAAATTACCGAAAACAATAAGGCACTAAAGCATACAGAAGGAATTATCGGGCTCCGCCATGAGAAAGGATATACCATCTGCCGGATCGGTTCAGGCAATTACAGCTTTCATATTCCGAAACATTTGGATGCCGAAAACGGACGTCAAGGATTCATCACTGACGAATTCATCTGTAATTATCCTCCTTTCCCCGAAAGCCATGCTTCTAGCATTGCCGAAACAAAAGAAGGACTTGTAGCTGCCTGGTTCGGCGGCACTAAAGAGAAAAATCCGGATTGCTGTATCTGGGTAAGCCGCCATACGCCCCAAGGATGGAGCAAGCCGCAAAAGGTAGCAGATGGCATACTGGACGGTACCAAATATGCGTGCTGGAACCCTGTGCTTACAGTCACTCCTTCAGGAGAACTACAACTCTATTACAAAATCGGTATAAATGTAAGCGGATGGAGCGGACACGTAATCCGTTCACATGACTGCGGCAAAAGCTGGAGTCGTCCGGAATCCCTGCCGGAAGGTTTTCTGGGTCCTATAAAGAATAAACCTGTCTGGATAGGAAAACGTATGATATGCCCCAGCAGCACTGAAGGAGAAAACGGTTGGCAGGTCCACTTCGAGATCAGTGACGACGAGGGACATACGTGGAAAAAAACGAACCCTATAGATGCACAGGAAATTATCGAGACAGAAACCATAAAACGAAGCAATGCTCAAAAGAGCACTATACAAGCTATCCAACCTACTATCCTAGTACATCGAGACGGGAAACTACAAGCTTTATGCCGAACCCAAAACAACGGCTCAATAGCTTCTACCTGGAGTTATGACCAAGGAGAAACATGGACACCTTTGGAATTCACAGAATTGCCCAACAATAATTCAGGCATTGATGGAGTAACACTGAAAGACGGACGTTTCCTGTTGGTTTACAACCATTACCGTTATATAAGAGGGAAAAAGAAAAAGCGCACCCCTATCAATGTAGCCATCAGCAATGATGGCATACATTGGCAAGCCGGAGTTGTATTGGAAGATTCCCCCATCAACCAGTATTCCTATCCGTCAGTGATACAAGGCAAAGACGGGAAAGTACATATTGTATATACCTGGAGAAGACAACGTATCAAATATGCCTGCCTCGACCCGGACAAGATAAAAACAAGCTCCTTTGAAGAAGCAAGTTGGAGGGAATAAGCCACAAAGCAGATAGTCAGAACATCAAAAAGGACGGACCGGCTCTCGGAGAATTACCTTAATTTGCCAATAGAAACAAAAGATTATCAATAACCCGCCATTAATCTTTATCCATTAATGGCGGGCGTTTTTTAAGACATATAAGTCTATCTAATTTTCATTTTACAACACATGTATACCCTACCCTTGTTACAGTAGAGGTTTGAGCTAAAAACTGATGCTACTTACTCTATCGTAAAAGAGTTCAGCAGCAAATCTTCTGTCTGTGAACTGCTACCTACCATGATGTTATAATCACCAGGACAAACCCTCACCGTATTGGATGTTACATCCCACCATTCCAGTTCTCTATCCTTCAACTCAAAATCAACATTTACAGTCTCTCCCGCAGGGATATTTACACGTTCGAAAGCACGTAAAGTTTTTTGGGGTCCATCCGTATCACCATGTTTCCTCAGATAAACCTGAACGACTTCTTCTCCATCTCGCTTTCCAGTATTGGTTATAGTGACTGTCAGTTTCAACACCTCTCCGGCATTGATTTTATTTTTGTCCAATGTCATCTCGCCATATTCAAATGTAGTATAACTTAATCCATAACCAAACGGGAAAAGCGGTTCCTGCGTCATAAACCGATAAGTTCGTCCTGACATGTCATAATCTTCAAAATCAGGAAGTTGAGACACATTCCGATAGAATGTTACAGGCAGTCTCCCCGCCGGATTATACTTACCGAACAAGACTTCAGCAACTGCCGTTCCACCTGCCTGGCCGGGATACCATGCTTGCAAGATAGCCTCGCATTTCTTTGTCTCCGGTTCCAGACCGATGGGAGAACCTGAACAGTTAACCAATATCACCTTCTTACCGGAATGATGTAAAGCGGCAATTAGTTCCCGCTGTACTGCAGGCAGCTCTATATCCGTGCGGTCTCCCCTTTTGAACCCGGGAAGATTTATACCCATTTCTTCTCCTTCAAGACTTGGAGAAATGCCGCCTACGAAAATCACGACATCAGCCCCCTTCACTTTCTCAACCGATTTTCTTATATCGACTTCTTTCTTGAAACCGAGATCAAAGTTCAATTGAGCATCGCTTCTAAGATACTCGAAATCAAGCTCAATATTATACGGCTTTCCAGCCTGTACCTTCAAATTGTAAGTTGACTTTCGTCCTCCATGTTTATTGGAGAAGCCTTTCACTTCTTCTCCATTGATACGCAAACGTCCGGAACCATAAGCATAAATCTCGAATACCACTTCCCCCGACTGCTCTGGAGTAAACACACTGTTATAGGTTGCCGAAAAATCAGTCAGATTTACCCCTGGAGCAAAGACTGTAGCCCCCGATGTACAAAAATGAAAAGGAGTGGTAACCTGTGCAGTAGTCACCGGTTCGCCTTCACGAGTCACATTATTCCAATAACGTGCGCTAAAGCCCGGACCATCTGCAGACTTGCAAAGATTGAAAGCACTTTGAATCAGTGATCTATCCACCCATCCGCAGCCTTGCTCATAAATCAGCTTATCATTAGCATCCAATGCCTTACGTACCCCATCCAAAACTGTTACGGTATGTGACGGCATACCATTGTAATTTCCCCATTGCATGACGGAATCATTGGCGTTCGGCCCCATTACGGCGATAGTAAGACCACCACGTTTCAATGGTAAAATGTCATTCTTATTCATCAGTAATGTCATGGATTTACGCGCAATATCCAATGCCAGTGAATCATGTTTTTCAGAAGCCACTACCGAGAAAGGAATCTTTGTCCAAGATACCTTATCCGGTTCATCCATCTCACCCAACGCAAAACGGGCAGCCAGCAAGCGTTTCACCGCTACATCAACGTCCTTTTCATCTATTTTCCCCAGCTTCACGGCTTCTATCAATGCCTTGTAGCTTGACCCGCATTCCAAATCAGTTCCGCTCAACACCGCAGCCGCAGAGGCAGACTCGGCATCGGGGTGCGTTTTATGACCACGATCGTTGTAAAAATCGGCAATTGCACCACAATCGGAAAGTACAATACCGTCAAAGCCCCATTCATTGCGCAGAATTTGCATCAGCAAACGGTCACTTCCACAGCATGGGTCACCTTCAAAGCGATTATAGGCACACATCACTTCCTTTACTTTTGCTTCCTTGACCAATGCTTCGAAAGGAGGCAAGTACGTTTCGTACAAATCGCGTGGCTTGATATTTTCCACATTGAACTCATGGCGGTTCCATTCCGGTCCGGAGTGTACGGCAAAATGCTTGGCACAAGCATGTAGCTTATCGTACTTGCCGTCATTGCCACCCTGTAATCCTTTTACTACTTCTACTCCCATACGACTGGTCAGATAAGGGTCTTCACCGTAAGTCTCAATCCCCCTTCCCCAACGAGGATCACGATAAACATTTACCGTAGGTGTCCACATAGTCAGCCCTTGATAGCGTTCATAGCTTCCCTGTGAAGCATAATAGGTATTCTTGGCACGAGCCTCATCAGATACGGCATCAAATACACCATACACTGTCTGCGGTGAGAAAGATGCCGCCATGCCTATTGGTTGCGGGAATACAGTTGCCAGACCGGCTCGGGCTACTCCATGCAGTGCTTCATTCCACCAGTTATATGGTTTTATACCCAAACGTTCTACTGCTTTGGAGCCATCCATCATCAAAGAAACTTTCTCTTCCAGTGTTAGTTCTTTTAATAATAATTCCGCTCGTTTTTCAGGTGACAAAGAAGTTGTCTTGTAAGTAGGCTGACCGCAACTTGACAGCATCAAGAGCGCCAGCATTCCTGTCGTAATTAATCTCATGTGAATATAGTTTTAAATGTTATTTACTTTTTCAACCAAATCCACCGCATCCCTCAGTCAGGCATAACGGTGTTGCGCCAGTGAGAAACAGCGTCATAATAAAGTTATTTACATACCATATTTTGTTTTCCATTCCGGATACTTTTCCTTGAGTATTTTTTGCGGCCAGTTCCCCAGATATTGATAGCTTCTCCGGTTATCCGCCCTCAAAGACGTGTCTACCATAACGCCATTCTTATCCTTAACAGGTTCCGTATCTTCATAATTGTACAGGAAACGATAGAAGAGAAAAGCATAGTTATTGTCATAAATGCCATAGACCGGCTGGTAGGCTTTCTCCGGGCTGTAGGATTCTTCCGCATTCTCCTTATAATAATAAGTGATTGGGTCGCCTTTCGCCGTTACATAATCCCTTTTCCCACTATTCAGAAAATTATTGAACAGATTACTGTAAACTCTTTCAGCTACTGTTCCCCCCAACTGGATGAAACGTCCCCACAAATTTTCTCCCGCGGAGTCTTCTACTTTACGGTCGATTGTATTACCGAAAGCGTCCTTTACGTCCACCACTCTCTTATTGGGAATTTTATGTTTATTCAACCAGTCGACAGCCGCTACGACAGCCTGTTTCACTTCGTCAGAAGGACTTTCTATTGTCATCAGGAATTCCAAAATTTTCGCACCTTCACTTCCAGAGAAAGAAGGCAATTCATGCGGACGACCTACAGCAGGATCCAACGTAACAGGGTCATGCTGGGCGCACCACAATGTCTTGATGCCTTCATCCACTATCTGACAATTCAATATACACTTCACCCCTTTGTCGAAAGTGTCCTTCGCCTTCTGTTTCATGGCATCCTCTACAATGGCGGTAAAGTCGCCATTACCCTCATATACGTCTCTCAAAAGTTTCAGAAGGTTTACCGCCAAATCGTCATTGAAGGTAATGAAATCACTGTAACCACCCCGAAGCGGGAAATATTGAGGCCATCCACCACTAGAATATTGAGCTCTGATGATATAATCCAAACCTTTGACGAATGCGTCACGATAACGGTTGTCGGAAACCTCCTTGTACATTTTAGCAAGGAAGCGCATTTCCATAGTGGTCGCACTATTGTCAAAACATCCCTTATCGGATCTATCAGCCTTCACTACCGCCTTTTCCGAATCCGTCAGAATATGGTGCATTTCAATGTTCTTATGCCAGCCTCCACAATCACGCTGGTAAAGAAGCACGTTATCCGCTACCTCTTTCGCCTCATTCGTCTTGAACCAAGAATCCGCTACCTTGGAAAGCAACTTCGACCAGGCAATATCCGAAACGTTTGAACTGAATACATTTTGGGTTACCTTTACCGTTTTGCTATTTGCCTTACCTTTTTCCTTGAATAGCAAGTTCGCATTCCTTTCCTGCCCATTGTTGTTCAACTTAGCGACAAAAACCGCCTTTTCATCACTTTTCTCCTTCAATGAAAGCCAAGTCCTGTCAGATGCCGAGACTTCCGTTTCCCATTGTAGTCCGTTGCTTGTCACATTGACGGTAAATTCTTCGCCCGACGGATCCAATGTCTTTTGGATGAAATCAACCTGAAAGGTTAAGGCTACCCCCGACTGAATGACATCAATTCCTATCTCCTTGCTTATTCCTTTAACAAATACTTTGGTTTGCCGTTCCTCTTTATTAGAATTGGAATAAACGGTAAAGGTTACATCTCTGTTGCCGCTTCCAGAAGTAAGAGAAGGCTTCAACCAATCTTCTGTACAAATGATTCTCCACTCATGCGTTGCTGTTATCGATATGGTTTCGGATATTTCTTTCTCGCTGACATTCAGCAACACCTTTGAAACCATCAACGTTTCTTCCTGTTCCTTGCTTTCAGAGCAACTCGCATTCCCCAGAATCACGCTTAATAGCAAACAAATTCTATAAACGATCTTATTCAAATCTCTTCTTGTGCAAATACGCCGAATCAGAAGATTCTGAATTTTCTTTCCATAAGGTTGTTGTTTCATAGAAGTACTTAGTTAAACATTCAATCATTAGTTTATTGAGTAATCAAACACTCTTGAAATAATAAGGATAAAAGTGAAATGCTTTACATACCGATTATCATTATTAATCAACCTCAAAGGTATGATTTCAAATTATTGTGCCTAAAAATAATATAAAATAGACTATAATTTCAATTATTGCAAAGTACTATTTATCCACTTTAATGGGATAGTAGTGATGTTCTTTTGTCTTTCAACCAGTCCCACCGCTTACCCCAATCAGCCATAACGCCGTTGCGCCAGCGCGAAACGGTACGGGTTCCTTGCACTTTATTTTCAAATAGGGAAAGGTCGGGGTTGTCGGTGTACATGCGCCTAGCGGATAATCGGTACGACAGAGAGTTCCCGGACACATATTATCTACTGTAATTTCGCTTTTCCAAACAGGAAAGCAGGTATGTCAGAAGTAATCGTGTAGGGTAACGTACCCGTATAGTAAGTAGAATGGCGCACCGCATATATTCCATTCAAATGGATATGAGTTTTATTTTTCGGAATGATAACCTGCTCCTTATATGAACCATTCTTCACAAATATGCACCAAGACTCGTTCCGGTTTTCCGTTGCGGCATTTACCGCCGCCTGAACGTTCGTGTAATTACCGCTTCCATCTTGCGCCACTATCGCATGATAAGGTGATGAAGTGTTTTGAGCATATACCAAAGAAAATACTCCGGACAATACCATTGATAAAATTCCTATTCTCATACACAATGACTTTTTGAATTAATATATGACTATTTTTTCTACCAGACTATTCAGATATACTTCCAAATTTGTATATCCTTCTTTGCTCAGTGTAGTCCGTACTCCATCCGAAGCATCCTGAGCATTCAATCCGTGAAGTGCCTCCCAGGCATTCGGCATTCCATCGCCATCCGTATCCTTTAAATCAGCGGCGGTAATACCTCCATCGCAGAGTTCCGGCCAGGCGGAGGCAGCTCCTTCCGGCTTCACATCCGCCGGCAGGTCTATCAGTCCGGGAACATTTTTGGCACCAGGTGTGACGCTGCCTGTATAAGTTGCGGTTCCGTTACGGGTTTCGGAAACAATACGTTCGTCAATACTATCCCGCCACTTGGAACACCCTGCATCCTCCAGTACTAGTCGATATGCCATTTTTGCCGTATGCGTAGTGACTGCACCTGTCTCCAAAGGAGCAGACAAGCGTATCTCTTTCTTTACCTGTATTGTAAATGTATTATCACAGGAAGCATTGCTAATTTGCTCATAGATACCTTTCGTCCAGTTATCCCTGGTCACATCGGGGTGGCCTTCCATTACATTACCGTCCACATAGAATCGTCCCCAAACATGTTCCATCGGTTGCCAAACGTTGGGAGCACCGTCTGCATTGTAACAATACCGGGTAGTACGGATACCAATCGCAGCAATTCTATAACCGACAGTCTTTTTTTTAGGAGTAGCCGGACCCGGCTTATAATAGTTATTGACAATATTGACTTTCATACCTTCACCGCCGTAGCATCCACCGCCTGCCCAATTATATATCACGTTGTTACGCATATCTACGTGCTCGCGGTCTTGTGTACTCGGACGAGGGCCAAGACGAGGAGCACGGCTTTCATGATGTGCCAACAGATTATGATGGAACGACGCTTTTGCTCCTCCCCATATAGCTCCGAAACCATGCTTCCCTTTGGAATGTCCGGCAGTGCGGAGACTTTCGGAAACAATACACCATTGTACAGTCAAATTCTCTCCACCATATACGGAGCATGTCTCATCCACCGACCAGCTAATAGAACAATGGTCGATAATCACATTCTTACTGTCCATGCATGTAAGTCCGTCCGGTTCGCCACCTCCCTCATTACCGACACGGAAGCGCAAATAACGGACAATCACATTTTCCGCAGTAATCGTAACCGGGCAGCGCGCAATACAAATGCCTTGTCCGGGTGCAGTCTGTCCGGCGATAGTCAAATTACCATTTGAAATGCGCAATGCACGGTCAAGAAAGATTGTGCCGGCTACATCAAAGACAATGGTACGTGCTCCCTTCTGCATCACAGCATAGCGCAAGGTTCCTGCCTGCGTACCATCTTTTAATGTTGTTACGTGATAAACTTTACCACCACGCCCACCGGTAGTATAACGTCCGAAACCTTCGGCACCCGGGAAGGCTGGCAAATCACGTGCCATCACGTTACCTATGTTTCCTATTCCTACCCATAAAAGGAATACCCACACAAAGCATTTACTCGGAAACCGGGACATAAATAAAATCCTTTGTTTCATCATAATGTTTCAATTTGTTGAAGCAAAATTACTTACTCAATTCTATACATCCCATTATAAAAGGGCCTGTAGCTTTTGGGTCGTTTTCCCGCACCGGTTCATTTACATAATATTCGAAGCTACCATCGCGATAGGGATTTCCACCCAGACCTGCCACTGCACAGCAATTTGTGATGTTAACTGTTCCGTCGGCATCGATACGGATTAGTTTATTCACTATACCATCATAAGCATCGGTAGCAATCTCCATGTATTTCCGGTCAATGTATCCCCGGTTCACAGCTTTGGCTATGGAGTACATGAACATGGCAGTAGCAGTAGCTTCCTGATAATTTCCTTCACGATTTTCCAGATTTACAATCTGATACCAAAGCCCGTCATGTTGAAACCGGGGAAGCGACTCTGCCAACCCCTTAGCAATGGCAAGCAAGTTTCCACGCAACGGATGATTTTCAGGAACAAAATCCAATACATCGACCAATGCCATAAACCACCAACCGATACTACGACCCCAGAAATGATGAGACAAGCCCGTTTGGGAGTCGCACCACCTCTGTACTTTCTTTTCATCCCAGGCATGGAAGTATAATCCCGTAACAGGATCATGCATAAATTTTTCTACGATCATAAATTGCATGATGACGTCATTCAGCAATTCGGGCTTATCATTAACAACCGCATACTGCGCCAAATAAGGGGAACCCATGTACAAACCGTCAAGCCACATCTGCCAAGGATATACCTCTTTGTGCCAAAAGCCACCCAACGAGTTGCGGGGATGCTTCATCATGGCATTATAAAGCATGTCCATAGCCTTTTTATATTTAGGATTTCCCGTTTGTTCGTACACATCGAACAATATTTTTCCGGCATTTATCATGTCGATGTTATGCCTGCCATTGATATAATCGTAATTCAGAATTTTTCCATTATCATCCACCATCATATCTGCATATTTTTCTACATACTTATAATACTTGTCGTCATTCGTCTGCTTCCATACTTTCAGCATGGCAAGAGTTACGACTCCCTGACAATACCCGAAAGCGGGACGCTTCGCCCAATCTATTTGCCACGCTTCGGGAAAACGTTTCATTTCAGAATCAGCCATTTGTGTATACATTTTATGTTTCAGCCAATTCCAACGTTCAGCCCAATCCGTTAGTACATCTTTTCTCCATCTTAGGACCGTCCTACTCCCTTGCCATTTTCCTTCAAACAGATGTACGTCCCGTTTATCAGTAAACCAATTCTTGCCAAGTTTGTAACCATTTTTAGTAGTATTTCCGGGCCATAATTCGCTAACAACAAATGCCCCCTTCATTCCGTTCAACTCTTTTATATTAGATGTTATTTTATAATGCAACACAGCCGGTGCCTTGGGAGCATATTTTATTCCATAAACTCCATTGCCGAGGTATACACCCGTCCAGTCTTGGTTGTCTATACGAAAAGTAAAACAAGGCGTCCCTATCGCTTTGTCAGACTTAGGCCCTTTAAAATGAAATTCTACTACAGAATAAACCGCTACAGTATCTTTCAACGTTGAATTTCTGTTAAAGATGCTTCTCGGACTTTCAAAAATGGGTTCAAAACTGCCGCCCCATGATTCACCCTCAGGATCATCAGGATTACCATTCATCATATAAAGTAATGAAGGAGTATCCCCCATCTTGATGTTACCATCATAATAAGACTTAAAATCTTTACCCAAATTACCAGCTCCTTTTATAGAACATTCATAGTAAGACTCATTGAGTTTATTATTAAGCTCTTTACCTCGGCCAAAGCTACGGTAGTCTTCTATATATTCTAACTTGTTATTCACCTCTTCGCCCCCAATAAATCCACGGTAAGACGCATTGTTCTCAATCATCCACAAGTTAGGAAAACTTTCCGCTATATATGTATAACTGTTCACTCCCCATTTCTTATTAGGACCGCCAATCCAGTAGACTCTTATCTTTTTTTCTATCTCAGGAGCGTCATGCAGAGCTTGAGCCACATCATCAAGCCCTCCCCAAACTAGTATCCAAAGAGGACGATCGCTTTTTTTCTTGGCACATTTCACAATCCAGTCCGATCCTTCAGTAGAATTCTCATAACCCTTAAATGGCGTCCCCCCCCTTCTACCTTGCTTGCATAAAGCACGCAATTCTTCAGGCATCATCATTCCATTAGCATGTTTCTTCAATTTGAGATAATCTTTTTCATACAAATCAATCATTCTCAGAAGTTCCTCTTTGGATCCGCTCCCTCCAAAGGGAGAAGATACCAGACCTTCCAATTCGAAACAATCGTTATACATAAGGAAGTGTGCCATCGACTGATTGTCATCGGGATCTGTCCCACCTATATCTGTACTTATTAAAATACGATGTTTTAGTAGTTCACCCGCATACATACAGGTATTACAAAGCAAAATAAACAAACAATACCATAAGGTTATTCTCTTCATCGCTCAATATTTAAACCATTATATCATGAATTAGTTAGAAAAGGTGATCAGGACTAGCCCCACAACAAACATCATAAACATAGTTACAATCGTAGGTATGGTACCCTTGGGAGCACCTTTGAATCCTTTCCATACGAAGAATCCCCAAATCATAGCAACCACCAATGTGCCCAGCTTTCGCTTCATAGACAACCTCTATTAATCGTCTTCTTCTATTTTTCTCTGATTGAAGAGTTAATTCTTTCATTTCCATAATCTTATTTACTTTCGTTTCTTAACAAACTGATTTTATATTTTACAAGAGGAAAATACCAACAAACAGACCTCACTCTCCGTAAAGAATAGTAGCTTCCTTCCACTGCTCATACATCTTTATCACTTTCAGCCCTTGGCTGCTGTACCAACTGTAGCCGTTGCGACGTTCATAGCTGATTTCGGAGACATTATATTTCTTTACTCCGTCACGGTCGCAGAAGAAGGGGCGGTTGTCTTATTATTTGACTTTATAGGCGGATAAATCATTTTTGTGCATTTATTTGTCACTCTATCACTCAAATCAGTTATTAAAGACTGGAATTCAAGATATTAATAAATAAAATAATCCATATCCGCCCATCCTCCGTCGTTAATATCGATAGCTGAACGTACACTGAAGTTTCATAGATTTATTTCTTCTTGCTACTTCACCAGTTCCCCATTGATATACAAATTCTTGAAAGTAAAGTCTTTCGCTCCTTTAATATCATTTCTTCCTTTGGCAACATTGTTAAAATGAGAATCTTCTATACTGATGTTAGAGACATGTTTGTCGTCCTCCAATCCAATTATAAGCACGCCAAGTTCACTCTTCTCACAGGTTACATTTTTCAGATGCACGTTACGAACAATAGGCTCAAAGCCTCTCTTGCATTTTTCCCGGTTCTCATATTGCAGATTAATACGAAGTACTGCTTCACGACATTGCCCTACCGTCACATTGCGTACAAATATATTTTCAATAAGACCTCCTCGGCAAGTGCTGGTCTTAATACGAATGACACGATCTAAATTCGGACTGTCCATCTGGCAATCTTCAACAAACAAATTGCGATAACCACCCGAAATCTCACTACCGATTACGACACCTCCATGTCCATTCTTCATCATACAACCACGTACGATAATATTCTCACTGGGAATATTCCATTTACGTCCGTCTTCATTACGCCCTGATTTAATAGCAATGCAATCATCACCCGTATCAAACGTACAATTCTCTATTAATACATTCTTACAAGATTCAGGATCACAGCCATCTCCGTTAGGTCCACGATTGAAGACTGTCACTCCACTGACAATCAGGCTCTCGCAAAAAAGAGGATGAATCACCCAAAACGGGGAATTAAGCAAAGTGACCCCTTCGATCAGAATCGTGTGACAAGAATGTAAATTCAATAGCTGCGGACGCATCCCGTCTTCCGGTTTCATCAGACGCTTATAAACAGGAGTAGATGTTTCGCCATACATCTGCAAACGCTCGCGACCTCCATTGCGTTGAGCTACCATGCCTTCCTTCCAGCCATATTTTGCGCTTCCACACATTGGCCACCAAGCATCTATACTGCCTTGGCCGTCAATTATTCCTTTTCCTGTAATAGCAATGTTACTTTCACCATAGGCATAAATTAAAGGACGTGCATTATAGCAATCGATCCCCTCCCAACGAGTCAGCACAGCCGGGAAGTATAAACTTTGATCTGTAGAGAACTTAAGTACAGCCCCTTCTTCAAGATGAAAATTAACATCACTCTTTAGTGTAATAGGTCCGGTATAGAAAGTACCTTTAGGAACAATTACTGTGCCACCTCCTGACTGACTGCACTGTAGAATAGCCTGATTAATGGCTTCATGGCAAGGATTAGCCTCATCATCCGTTTTTGCTCCAAAATCAGTTATAAGAAATGTTCGTTTAGGAAAAGAGGTCCGTTTGATCTGTTTTTCAATACGGGCACTTTCTTTGAATACCTTGTCGAAATCAACGGTATTTGCATTCGTAACTCCTGTCATCAACAGTAGCATAAATAGTAAATTGATAGTCTTATTCGTCATTTTTCTTATTTTTTAGTTTCATTCAATACTGCATGATTTTGGGGGATGATATTGCTACTTAAGCCAACCCCATCTTTTTCCCCAGTCCTCCATAACTTCATTACGCCACTTCTGTACGGTCATAGCTCCCTGACAATTACCCCAATAGAGTTCCGACAATTGCTTGTCAGTGTACCAATTACTTCCCAATCGATAGTCTGTGGAATATGCTTTACCGGGCCAAAGATTATCGATTGTTATCTCTCCATTCTGGGGCTGGAATCCGGAAACTTTCGATGAGGTGATGGTGTAAGGTATCGTACCGGTTTTATAAGTGGAATATTTGACTACATATTTGCCTTCACCCAAATAATAACCATCCCACGACTGCCTGTCAATTGTCAAAGTGATGCAGGGAGTACCTACAGTCATCCCCTTTACAACAGGGCCACTCACATGAAACTCCATAATGGAATAGATAGGTACAGTGTCGCGAGCAGTTGTAAGCTTGTTGAATACAACTCTTGTGCTACGAGTAAAGGGCACAAAACTACCGCCCCATGACTCACGCAAGGGATTGGCGGGGTCGCCATCCATCATATAGAGAAGCGAAGGGGTATCTCCCAATTTGGGATTACCTTTGTAGTAAGCGGTAAAATCAGCCCCCAACAATCCGGCTCCCTTGATGTAATTTTCGTAATATCCCAAGTTATACTTATCGTGATTTTTAGGTTCACAAATGAAACCGCGATATGAAGCATTGTTCTCAATGAACCATACATGAGGGAAATGTTCTACAATATACGCATAACTATTAATACTCCATTTCTTGTTGGGTCCACCAATCCAGTACACGCGGATTTTATCGGCAATATCTGGCGCATCATGCAGGGCTTGTGCTAAATCATCCAATCCTCCCCACACCAACACCCACAAGGGACGTTCATCGGCACGACGGGCACACTCCACTATCCATTCAGATCCTTCTGTAGCCGTAGAGTAACCGCAATAAGGGGCCGAACCTTTTCTGCCCTGCTTGGTGATAGAACGAAGGTAATCCGGTTCTGGCCACCTTGTAGCATGTTTCTTCAATTTAGGAAGATCTTGCTCATAAAGATCTATCATACGCAAAATTTCCTCCTGACTTCCAGATCCGTATGAAGGAGAAGATATGAGCCCTTCCGTATCAAATTCATTACAATACATCAGAAAATGTGCCATTGATTGATTGTCATCAGGGTCAGTACCACCAATATCCGTACTAATCAAAATACGAGGACGTTGAAGGAACAGCTGCTGTCTTTCCTCTATCATCAATCCCAGATAATGCCCCAACACATTTGCACCAATTTCCGATTCGCCCGTCTCGTCCACGATTATACCCGTAGTCTGGCGCCCTTGTGAAAAAGCAATCAAACAAAACATACTCAATGAGAGAGTAGCTAATGCCATTTGGATGAGTTTTTTCATGAGTTTTCTTTTTATAAGTTATTAACACAATGGTGGACAAATTATTTCCTAATTTGCAAAATTCCAATAAATAAAGTTCCTAAAGGTGGATTTATTATCATAATAGGTGGAAAAATAAATATCTCGCAATGATTAATACCAGTTTCCAACTAAAAGAAAAAACAAAAAATATATACACAATCAATTATATATAGCGAGGGCCACATTTCAGTTGAATAGAAAGGGCTTAATTAAAGGTCCCCTACATTATCAACAAGTTCATTTTGATGGTTCCCTATTTTTCATCAATGCCCGCGGATTCCATCCGTCATTTCCCCGGATAATATATTCATAGGTCAATTTATCCGCTTCCTCTTTAGTAATGACAGCACGACAGGAACCTTTTCCCGCTTCCTTGCCCCGGCCTTCATATTCTGTTTTACGTTGGCTCAAATCCAGTACATTCCCATCAATGTCACGACTATCATATTCGGCGAAAAGCCCCGGAATGGTTCCCATATTTGTCCAGCCTTCGGGAGCTATGGGAATACGCATAGTAGTGTGGATATACACTGCAACAGGAGAATTATGCCACGGACGTCCTAGTTTCTGTTTTCCATCGGAAGCAACCTCATTGCCATCTACTACACAGTTACGGAATACATACCCGAATTTTGCGTCTTTATGACACGGTGCCACAATAACCGAACCGCTACGCACATTATATAATATACAGTTTTCAAGCAACGCATCACCACCACCATAAAAATAGTCAACAGCACCTTCAATCCAGCAATCCTTGACATAAAGACGGTAAGAGTCATTCTTTGCTGTCATCCAAGTATCTTGAAAAGAGCGGAAAATACAATTGTAAAAAGCGACACAATCAGCTTGCGTATTCATTGCCAAAGCCTGGGGACCCTTCTGGCTTTCCACCCCCCAATCGTTGATATAGGAGATATTTTCAGAGTAAAAGTGATCACCTTCTATTTTGACCACAGCTCCTTCGAAACCCGCAACTTCTGAAGAAGGATTGTGAACAGAATACTGCCAATAGAGTGTTTTAGAAACTTCTTCACTCTCTCTGGGCTTGCCGCCTACATTCAGTTTGTGATGAATAATCGTTTTGTCTTTATTCTGGCCTATCAGATGAACATACGTTTTATTCTTCGGAACAATAACCTGCTCTCTATATGAGCCATTTTTCACAAATATGCGCCAAGGCCGATTCCGGTTTTCTGGCGCAGCATTCACTGCATCCTGAATACTTGTATAATTACCACTCCCATCTTGTGCAACTATTGAATGATAAGGAGATAAAGCATCTTGAGCATACCCCAAAGCAAAGCTCCCGGCTAACGCCATAGATAAAATTACCTTTTTCATATATACAAAATTTTAATTAATATCCGACTTATTTATGTGATTGAGGAAACATGAAGTACCGGAACAGAAGTCTAGTACCATCTCATTGAATGCCTCGGGTTGTTCCATGTTCAACATGTGACCGCAATCGGGGAGCACTATGGCATGGCCATTCGGTAAATAATCCAGTTCACGAGGGTGGTAAGGTTTGTTTTCCTTTCTGCCCTCTCCGCCCGTAATCATCAAAACAGGTACCTCGGGGCATTTGGCTTTTAGGGAGCGCCATGCGTCCTTACCCCAAATGAGGCGTACTTCTTTATGAAGGGGTTGCCATGCCGACCAATCTCCTATCATCCGGCGGAGCGGTTCACGGATGCTTTCCCGGCGGGAACCTCCTCCTGCTACCAGGCCGTCCAACCATTCACGTTTCATCACGTCTACCCCTTTAGCCTTCAGTGCAGCAATCTCTATATCGCGCTGTGCGCTCTCTGTAGAGTCCATCGGTTCGCTGGGCCCTTTGCTCAAGCGAATACCTCCACTTGCCATAACACACGACAAGACACGTTCAGGATGTATTGCTAATAAATCTCCGGCAATAAAGGAACCCATAGAAAGTCCCACAATATGCGCTTTGCTGATGTGCAGGCTATCCATCAGTGTAAGTAAGTCATCCATGTGCGTGAACTGAAAACACTCCGTCTGTTCAGATGACTTGCCGTAACCTCTGAAGTCGAAACGGATAGTACGGTAATATCTGGCAAACTCATCGAACTGGAAGTCCCACATACGGATATCCAGGGAGTGTCCGTGCAACAATATTAAGGGCGTACCCGAGCCTTTCTCTTCGTAATATAAAGAAGCCCCACCACTCACGGAGATTCTTCCGGTAATACACTTCTGTGTACAACTTACCAAGGTTACGATGGCGGCCAACAACAAGTATAAGTTCTTCTTCATGATGTCAAAATTTAATTTTTATAGGAACACCCTCTTTCAAGAAGACATCTTTAATACTTACATATTTTTACCTTTTGCAGTCTTAGATTCCCGCTTGTGTCTATCTTCCTTTGGAGTACAGGCTATATGGGGCTTTACTGTAAGCGGTATTAGTTACTAACTTAAAGGCATATAAACTTATTCAATTTGTAAAAGAAAGGCTATTCATCACGAACCGCCTTTCACTGCAAAGAATGTCTTTCAAAACATCTGTTTTTGAAAGATTTTTACTTTAAAATTTCCATTATTGTTTCCAACGCGGATCACCAATTCCCAAGCGATAAATAGCAGAATTGCGTACCTTGTCGCTATTGTTATAATACAGGTTGTTGAGATCAATACCACGATGCATCAACTTATCCGGATCGTGATGAGGTGGATTCGGGTTCTTCATTAATTCTGTAGGAGAAATTCCTTCAGGATCCTGCTCATCTCCCAAATGAACAGCCAGTTCATCAGTACCATTAACATTGAAATTATAACCAGCATTATTCTTCGAAGCATTAAAACCACTAGAGAAAATAGAACCATTGGTCAGATAGGCATTAGTAGAATAATTATCCTTGAAATCGTAGATAATAGCACCATCACCATTTACTTTACGAAGATCAATAGCCTGTGACTTCATTGTACGATTATCAAGTTCATCCTTAGCCAAAATGAACAAGTTCTTCTGGAAGATAATTTCCGTGCCACTTGGCACATTACGCATATCAAAGATCTTGGAACCACCACGAGTTTCAAAGTTTATGAACGTATTATTCTCAATAGTAAACTTATAACGAACGTTTGCCGGCCAGTCAAAATTATCCTTATTATTAGTAATAAAGGCACCATGCGGTGAATCATAAATGGTATTGTTGCGGAAAATAAAGTCATTGAATACATTACATTTTGCCGTTGAGCCATCACCATGGAACCAATTATATCCACCACCATTATTCTGATAATACCCTGAATTATAGAAAATACAATTTTCTATTTGAATTCGCTCAAACGTCTTACGATTAGAACCTTGCGTACGTAGGAAACCACGAATCTGTCCCTGGAAGGTACAATCATAGATTTCAAACGACTGGAATGAAATAGCCATACCCATAGAGTACATATTTATAAAGTAGTTACCGGTAGTATTACCATTATAAAGCCCATAGTGAACAGCTTTCGGACAATCAAAGTCAAGATTTTTAAATATTACCGACTTCACATTGATACCACCCAACTCACCAGTTTGCGGATTACGCCCGAACATGAAGTTCATCGCATTACCACAAGCACCATTATCCTGACTCCATGTACCTCCCATTAGTACTTTGGCATTACCCCTAGAAAGGGTTTCAGGGTCTGTCTGCAAAGTAAAACCTTTACAGATAGATACATTTTGAGCAAAATAGTAAGTTTTTCCGCCTTCCAAATAGAAAATCTGACCTTCAGCCATGCTACCATCTGCAGTAAAGTTATCAATGATAGTGTCAAGACGGGATGCATTATACTCGTAAGCACCACGAATGGTATCGTTCGGGTCAGCAAAGTGCTCGATTAAAATAGGGTCACCCGCTACACCATCCATACGAATCACACAAGTATTATAAATAGCATCCCAATGTACAGCCACATTATCGTTCTGCACGTTTACCAAATACACACAGTTAGTCTCCAAACCATCAATATCTACATAACCACGCTCAAAATCTTCCTGAGTCAATTGGTAGTTCTTCCACTTGTCGGGACAAGCGGCATTAGGATTAGTAGGTGAAGGCTCCACTGTTAGAGTCTGCATTACAAAATTACCTTCTACGACCTCAAAGTAATTCATGTATTTTTGCTGTTGATCAGCACTACCCGAAGTTGCCAATTGACGGTCTATGTTTACCCGGAAAGTAGTTTCAGTCACATCGTTAACGACAATAACCTCCGGAGTATCATAACGAGGTTCGGTAGTAAAACTACAATACTCAGACCACTGACGACCGCTACCATAACCATACCACTTAGAATGGTGCCCCTCACCTTTCTTAGAGAGAGTACGGATGGCAAAATGATAGGGAGTAGAATATTGGAGATCCTCAACCAAATATTCCAGTTCATCAGGTCCCAAAATTACCGAACCTACAATATTATCAGGGTTTTCCCAATCTTCTGCCAAACCGGAAGCCACGTTACCTTGCAATCCCCATTTCAATTCATAGCCGGCACAACCGTCCACACCATACCAACGAAGCTGCACATCATTTATATTCACTACCTGACAACGATATGGATCGGTATCACCCTTATTCGAATTATTGTCTACACGAAACATGGTCATAAGCTCCCTGTCAGCGTCCAATTCGCTCTTCCCGGGAATATAGTCATCATCACTACAAGCCACAAACGAGAATGAACAGAGAGCCGTCATGATATATAAGAATTTCTTTTTCATATTGTTGTTTCTTATTTATTGATTACTACTTTGTATAACCGTAATAGTTCTTATAGGCACCGGCAGAACGTTGAATTGCTTCATTCGGATATGGCAAAATATATCGAACCGGCGGCAAACTGGCATTTGCACTCGGAGCATGAGTACTATATTTGCCATTAGTATTCAAATAAACCAAACCTGATATCTGATCGCAATAAATGTATCCATAGAATGAGTACAAACATTGTGCATTCACTACACCTGCATCAGAAGCCCAGGCGTAAGGATACTGAACTGTCGATGCTCTATATCCATCAGGAACTGTACTCACAACTACATCATCATATGGATTGTAAATATCAATAATACGCAATGATGTATTGGGAAATACATCCGGAGTTTGAGGATTTGCACCAATCATATAATATACGGTTGATGGCAATTTATCTAAATATCCAGGCATTCCGTCATACTCTTCCACCATTTCTTGGTATTCAGATTGTCCCGCACCGTTTTCACCGCAAACCAAATAGCGTAAGAAGTTATAATAAGTATTTTCTGCCAAAAGGTTATTACGAACCAAATCTTTCCAACGCATGTTTTCACCAGCAAACTCAAACTTACGTTCATCAAGCACAGCCTTCAGAAAATCCTCCTTTGACCCACTCATACTTTCGATATACGGATCAATCTTTTCCGAGTTAGTGAATGCACGTTGGCGTACCTGACGAAGAGCGGCCTTAGCTGCATCTGTAGGTCCATCACTCAGTTCGTTGGCAGCCTCAGCATACATCAACAATACATCTGTATAGCGCATATAGGGGAAATTAATACCTGTATTACCTGCACTTTCCGGATTACCACTTGTTGACCACAGTTTGGACCACTTGTTATTGTACACCGTATAAGAAACACTGATTGTAGGTTCGCCATTATAAAGGTATCCCCACAAGCCATTGAGATAATCGCGACGAGCATCTTCCGAATCAAACATAAAGCGATAGAATGCACTCAATGCAGCGCTACTCTTAGCTTCACCCCAAATATTATCGCCACTCGTAGAACCTTCATAGAGTTCGCTTTTCGGTCCATGTACATAACCAACATTACCGGAAGTCTCTTTTGCAAAAGGAATTTCAAAAATAGGATCATCATTACTGTTCACCACATAGTTACATTCATCTACAAATACCCGATAATAAGGCAAAGACAATGTGTGAGTATTCGAAGAAATCACTGAGTCACAATATGTTAAAGCCGTTTTATAAAGATCTTTGTAGTCGGCAGGCCGCTCCATTTTACCAAAATTAGCCGGATTATCAGTATCCGGACGTAAAGAGTAACCACCCGCATGCATTGCCATACGTGCAATCATAGACCAACAAAACTCCTTAGAAGCACGTTCCACGCCATTCGACAAATCAGCAGCAAACTTCATGTAGGGGGCAATACTCTTCAAGTCCTCGATCAAAGTCTTGTAAACTTCATCACGGCTGACAATAGGCATTACATAATTCTCTACCACAAAAGCGGGCTCAAATGTGAAAGGAATATCACCAAAATAAGTCACCAAATCATGAAAGAACATGGCACGTATCACTTTAGCTTCACCCATCATCTGCATGATTTCTTCATCAGCGGTGTTATAAAGCGGGCTTCTCTCCAAATTGTATATAAAATTATTAGCATATTCGGCACCTGCGTATCCAGCATTCCAGAACTTCTCTACATCACTGGCTGTACTGTTTCCGTCAAAACGACGAAAACTGTTGTTTGTAGCCACATCACTGGTATTCGTCGTAAACTCCACATCGCTGTTGAAAACAAACTTAGTAAAATAAGCATCACCGTAAAAATTGCCGTCCATCATTTTGGCATATACCCCATTGAGGGCACGGTTGATTTCCGTCTTTTCATTGAAAACAGCTTCACCGTCGTACTTCGATACAGAGTCAACATCCAGAAAGTCACTGCAAGCTGTGAGACCCAACGAAGTCAAAGCAGCGAAAAACAAATATTTTAAATTCATATTTCTCATTTTTAATTTTAGAATGTAATGTTGGTACCAAACACGAAACTACGGCTACGCGGGTAACGATTGTAGTCCATAGAAGGAGTCAAACCGGATTGCACATCCACTTCAGGGTCGTAACCAGAATAACCAGTCAGGATAAAGAGATTGGAAGCACTGGCATAGAAACGAACCTTCGACATACCCCACTTCTTAGTCAGGTTGCTGGGCAATGTATAACCGATTGTTACGTCTTGCAAACGGAGGAATGATCCGTCTTCTACAAAATAAGAGTGAGTTACCTTATCTTCCACATCTGCCGGATTCCACAAAGACTTACCGGCATTCATCGTGATGTATTCGTCGACCGATCCGTCAAAATGTGTATTCTTATATATACATTCACCATCCGCACGTACATAGGTCCAACGATTATCCTGTGAAAAGTCTGCCAGTACATTGTAAAAATTATTAGTATTACTGATAGATGAAGAAAGCATGTAATTAGTAGCATTATAGACATCGAAGTCAACCATGTAGTTAAAGTTGGCAGTAAAGTCAAAATTCTTCCATTGACCACTCAGACCGAAACCACCCTGGAACTTTGGAGTTGTGTTACCAATCACAGTACGGTCGTTTTCTGTTATCTGACCGTCCCCATCCAGATCTTTGAACTTAATCTTGCCCGGCAATGTTGCTGCACCCGAATTAGAATCCTGATAGATAGTGTTGATAACAGTACCTTCATTTGGAACAGCCAAGAAGTTCTGGGTAGGATCGAAATAGAATTCATCCGGACTATAGAGACCATCATAAACAAAACCGTAAATCAGACCAACCTGATCGCCCACTTTCAAACAATAGTTGTCATAATTAGGTTTCCAGCGGTCATCCAAAATCCATAATATATCATCGGTGTCATTCAGTTTGTCAATCTTCATTTTGTTCATACCGAATGTAAAGTTAGCGCTCAACACATAATCCTTACCACGAAGAATATCTCCATTAATACTTAATTCAATACCCTTATTCGTCACCTGGCCGATGTTCTGCATCTGCTTAGTGAATCCCATGGTCGACGGTATAACTGACTCATAAAGCAAATCTTTTGTCGTGTTCCAATAGAACTCCGGAGTAATGGTCAGACGATCACCAAAGAGGCTGATATCCAATGCCACGTTGCGAGTCAAGGTCGTTTCCCACTTAATTTCTGTATTGGGGAAAGTCTTTCCATCGCTTACACTGAACCATTGTTCGCCATATTGAGTCGCTTCGCCAAAGCCCGGACCACCGGTTGCATTTACCGAATACAAGAAACGCCATTGGTCATCGTCAATGCGATTATTTCCAGCCAAACCAATAGCAGCACGCAGTTTCAAATTGCTGATTAGTTCGTTCTTTTCCAGAAAGCCCTCCTTGGAAAGTACCCATGCACCCGAAACAGAGGGGAAATAACCCCATTGATTACCCGGAGCAAACTTGGTGGAACCATCGGCACGCATTGTTGCACTAAGTAAATATTTGTGGTCATAATTGTAGTTTATCTGACCGAAGAAAGAAGCCGTACGGTTTGGTGTAGAAAGTGAAGAGGTTGATTCCCACGGTGTACCCAGAGCCATATTGTTCAAAGCACGATCAGCTTCAATGTTTTGAGGGAAATAACGGTTCTTCTGATAATTCTCTTTAGTCTGTGTATGATGAATTTCCGATCCCAGCAATGCAGACCAGTTGTGAAGTTGTCCTGTTTTGAACGAGTAATTAGCAGTATTAATCCAAGTATAAGACTCTTTACGCCTGTCTTTAATTTCGGCAACCGGCATCTTCGAATTATTCTGTCCTGTATTAGTCAGACGACCGTAGAAATTGTTTTCATCAGAAAATTGGATAGAATGGGCTGCTTCGGTACGAAGTGTTAAACCTTCGATAGGTTTCCAATCCAAAGAAAATTGATTTGTATAGCTATAAGCATGCTTCAACTTTACATTCTGACCGATATCGCTCTTCGGGTTAGTGTAAGCAAAGATTGCTTCATCGTCCGGGTCAACTGTTTCCGGATCCCAAGTCGCGAATTCACGTAAACCATTTGAAGGACGATAGCGTAATACATCAATGATACCACCGCTACCGACTTTATCACCGCCGGCTCCTGTGTCACGACGATATGTAAAACGAGGATTCATAGTTAATGTCAAGTTCTTGGTTAACTGAGCATTAATTTTGACGTTCAAGTTAGTACGACGAACACCGGAACCCAAAATAATACCTTTATCCTCCGATTGAGTCAGAGAAGTATTGAAACGGAACTTCTCGGAACCACCACCAACTGTTACATTAGTAGAATAGTTCAACGGAGTTTCTCCCATTACCTGATCTTGCCAGTCATGAGTAGGGGCATACTTATATAAATCCAAGTCATTCGGATTACCAAAGTTAGCGCGGAAATATTTAGCCGGTCCACTACGCATACCACCATTTGAAGCAGCCCAATCATATTGATACTGTACATAGTCATAAGCATCCATCAAATCAAGTTTTTTAGAAAGCTTGCTTACTGACATTTGAGCATTCACACCTACGGTAACCTTACCCTGTTGAGCAGATTTCGTAGTCACGATTACAACACCATTACCACCCTTTGCACCGTAAATAGCAGTCAAAGAAGCATCCTTCAACACATCGATAGAAGCAATGTCCGTCGGCGGGATGTCATTGATATTATCTACCTGAAAACCGTCTACAATATAAAGCGGGTCATTACTTTGCGTCACGGACGTACCTCCACGTACACGGATATTGATATCAGCACCCGGAGCACCATCGACCGTGGTTACCTGTACACCAGCAATCTTACCTTGCAGAGCCACAGCAGCCGAAGTAACAGGTACGGCAGCCAATTTGGTACCTGAAACAGAACCGACGGAACCTGTCAAGTCCTTTCTCGCCTTACTGCCGTAACCAATAACAACCACTTCATCAAGTGCTTGTGAGTCTTCTTTCAGTACAATTTTCAGTTCCTTACCAGCTACTACATCTACCTCTTGAGTTTCGTAACCGACAAAAGATACCACTATTTTTTTCCTTGTATAGTCAATTTGAAGTGACCTTCCAAATCTGTGATAGCTCCATTGCTTGTTTTCCCTTTTTCTACAACAGAAGCACCAATAATGGTTTCTCCTGTTGAATCCACTACAGTTCCTTTTACAGTAACGTTTTGAGCAAACAACCCTATAGGCACCATTAAAAAAAGCACCATTAAAAGGAAGAGTTTGCCTTTTAAATTAGTTCCTTGCATTTTTTAAAGTATTAAATAAAAATTAAATGTACATGAACATTTTGCCCTGATCAATATGGTTATGGAAACATGTCCACAATTTAATTAAAGAAAAAGCCATTGAAGACTATTATTCTCCATTGTTTTATTTTTTACCATAAATAATCTATGCTTTCAGATTAAAAGTTTATAAAGTGATTTTCCTATTTTAATCACCTCATCTTATAAGGTATATGTCCTCAATA
>ERZ1673698.218-NODE-218-length-99194-cov-46.725739_pt1 | contig 99194 bp, 88 predicted proteins | sample MGYA00580228_ERZ1673698 | MGnify/ENA primary metagenome ERZ1673698 (study PRJEB41218, sample SAMN15661768) | gut metagenome | host: Homo sapiens | place: Canada: London | collected 2015-08-20/2019-03-30 | study: EMG produced TPA metagenomics assembly of... | reverse complement strand
ATCAGCTCACAGATGCTCCTGCGCTTGGCCATCTGCTTGTTGTAGTACTGGTTGAACGATTTGAGCGGCGTTCCCTTGAGCAGGACAGGTCGCTCGCCTGTGTTCCAGGCCAGTGCCGCGAGATTGTCAACGCCGATATCGATGGCACCATATTTTCCATTATCCGCTTTTTCCTCGACGTCGGGAATCTCATAGATGAGCTCCAGATCAATCTCACCACCATGCGGGATGATGCGTGCCTGCTTGAACACAGCATCTGGTTGACTGGCGAAGATGGCCTTTACCGTGAATCCTTGGAAGGTTCGGGGAAAACGGATGACTCCGTCCTTGAGCTTGCAATTCTGGTTCGTCAGCACCAGCGGGAAATAGCCGTCCTTCGCCTTGTACTTCGGCAGTTTTGGCCGTCCCTTGTACTTCTCTGGATGTGCCTTCCAGTCCTTGATGGCCGCGAAGAACGAGGTCCAGTTCTTGTCTAGCATTCGAAGCGTCTGCTGTGCCGTCTGCGCAGTCGGCATCTCCCGATAGTCGGGGGAGTCTTTATCAGCCTTCAGCAAACGGTCGACTTCGCCATAGCGCAGCCATTTGCCATCTTCAATGAATGTTTGACGAATCAGGTAGTTGCCGTGGTTGTACAGGTTCTTGGAACGATGACAGAATTCGCGCAGCATGGCGTAGAACGGTGAAGACGGTTTAAGCCGGTGGCATTCCACTCGTTTCATCATCCTCTATCGCCTCCTTGTTTTTCTGCGGCTTCCTGTGGCTGGAATCCAGCTTCATAGAGTAACAATGCAGAAGACTTACCATATCCTCGAACACTTCTTGAGAGTCAAGTTTCTCAGAGCCGACCTCACTCATGACAACCAGCTCACAATTGTATTTCTGGAACAGATAGTCGAGCAAGTCATATGCATCGCGTGAAAGCCTGTCCTTATAGGTCACGACTATACGCTCGACACGCCCCGCAAGGACGTCATCCAAAAGGTCGAACAAGCCCTTCCGCTTTTCGAAGTTGATGCCACTGGCAATATCCGAAAATACGCCATTGACGGTGTAGCCGTTCGCGAGGCAGAACTGTTTGAGCTGCTGGATCTGGTTCTTGAGGTCAGGTTTCTGCTTAGGCGTAGCGACGCGGGCATAGATGTAGGTCTTGCGCTTTTCCTTCTTGTTGAGGAACTTGTAGACATCTTCCTCGTTGTAGTCATAATGGCCATTTGGCATAACATGGACACGGATAATCCCTGTCTTGACATACTTCGTGAGTGTCGGTCTGGTAACTTGCAAGATGCGAAGAACATCTTTAGAAAACATGTGGAACTCACCTCTCCTACAAATGATTATAACATATTGTAATACAATTACCTATAGATTCGACGCGGTTGATTTTATATTTTTACTATACTACGAGGATTTTTGCGCGTCAATTTTGCAGATGCTCGCAGGCACAAAAATCCCGACGCATGAGCAGTACGCCGGGATCTTTGCTATGTGTATTATATTTTAGGAGAGCTTTGCATGCTTCTGGGAAGAAGCTGCTAACGAAAGCCTATGTAGAATATAGCACACTTGAGAATGAATATCAAGTGGTGACTTGAAAATTTTTCTCAACAACCAAAAGACGCCCCGGTTCTGCTCAATCGGGGCGTCTTTTCGATTTCATCGTTAGCGACGAAAGCTCTCCTGTATGATATTCTAGCACACTTTGTCGCGCTCGTTTTGTGACTCAGTTGCCTTTGCTGGCAATGCTTGCATCTCAGGAGGCTTTATGGTCGTTGTAGGTCAAAAGCCGTAAAGTGTTGGATTCAACGATTTTTAATCTTTCTTTCATATAAGCCTGCATATTCTTGTCACAGCAGAAAATAGCACAACCCTTGATTCCGCGCGTCATGAGTACCCGATAAATGTTCTTGATGTATCGCGACAATTCATCTGGCTTATTCTTTAACCCAACCTTTCCGGTCTTATCGTAATAATTTGCATAATCGCCATTGACAGTATGAGTAGCCGGATCATAATAAATATCTTTCCCCAGAATCACGCCGATGTAATCAAATTCCAGCCCTTGCGATGTATGAATGCAGCCAATCTGATGGCTCTTTGTCTCATCAATGGCCCAGGTATATTGATCATGTCGGCTGTTCCAAGGACGGGCATAGCCGTATTCTGGAATCGTTACATCGGCTACTTCTGCATCTGGATTCCCGTTTTTAGCAGCGGTCCATGGCCAGGCAAATCCGGCCACAATCCTTGCCGTATCGCCATTACACTGTTTTTTGTAGATATACCGTTCCAGCTCTTGAGGGGTATCCATAATCTTGAATTCAAAGGATTTTTTATCCCATCCATCAAAGTTCGCAGTATCACGGATTTGCAAGGTGTGTTCTACCCAGCTCACGAAGCCATCCGCTCCAGAGCAGCGGAATTGTGCGTTTAGATGAACCTTGATGACCTCTGAATGATTCTTTTGGGCAACAGCTTCTACATAATCCATCGATCCTTCGTCATTGGGGCGAATCATCTGTTCATCATCGATGAAGAATACGTTGACACGCGAGGCCTTGATGACATCTTCTACCTGACTATCTCCTTTGTACATGTAAGTCCCTTTGGCCTTTAGTCGATGTGCTTCGTCTACAATCAACACATCATAGGACAGTGGAGGTGCTTCGTAGAATTTTGTAGACCCACTAAAGATTTTTGTCAAGCGGTTCTTGGCTTCGACTTTATGCCAGGCTAAAACATCAATCATAGCAGATTTGAATGAGCTGTTTGGTGCTACGAATTGAACATTTTTCCCGGCCTTCAACAGGTCGACGAATACATTCATCGCGACAACAGACTTGCCCGTTCCGGGACCACCGTTGACCAGGATGGTCATTCTTTGGTCGGAAGCGCAGGCATATTTCATGATCTTTGCATAGGCAATGACCTGTTCGTCTAATAGGATGTAGGCCGGATTGTTCTGGAATAGTTCGGATACGTACTCAATGAATTTTTTAGATGGCTTGATCTTACTGTCTTCAAAATCATCTGCAATGCCTTTTCCATTACCTTGACCAACGTGCTCATAGAAATACCGTTCTAATTTCGATGCATCATTCTGGAAGAACATTGGCGTATCGGTATAGAATTCGGCGTACTGTTTATCGAGAAGTGGTTCTTTTTTGCTGACTTTATAGTTATGCAGATAGGCACATGAATACGGGTGCAGATTCTTTTCATAGACAGCGGTACTCATATCACATAGGAAGTGTTTGTAGGAATAGGCTTGGTAAGAGGGGTGCGTGACATCGTGATAGTTTCCGTGGATAAAAGTATTCACGAGAAATGGCATGTCGGTACGCGTCGCTTTTTCCCATTGCTTCAATTCAACGATGATGAAGTTCTTATTTTTATGCTTGTCTTGTCCGCAGACCAAAAAATCAATGCGCTTGGAGGTGCTTGGGATGTTGTATTCAATCAGGATCCAACACGTATCAGGGATCTTAGACAGGCGGACGATAGTACCCATTCGGTACAGGGAGTTGTTCCATGATCGTTTCTCGCTAGAGGAAACAGTATGGCCGACCTTTTCAATGAAATTCTGTTCGATTTTATCTGCGATTGAATTGTTATCGACATCGTTCTGGAAACCCGTTACAGAATTCTGATAAATGATCATTTCATCAGAACCTCCCTCTTATCCGTATTACAGCGAACTGTATATTTAATAATAAATTCGATAAGGATGTGGAAAATCCTGCTTAATTGCGCACTATTTGGATAGAAGGCACAAGAAACGGACTTCATCCGCCTCGCAAGCTTGGCACCTTCTTCAGAGGAGAAGGCATGCGCTCAAGTCACGGTGTGCAGACGAGGCTATGGACCTCTTCCGTAAGCCTGCGGCTGCCACCTTCCCCGTGCGCGGGGAAGGCTTTTGTCGCGACGATCGTCACCGTCATTTCGACGAATGCGAAAGCCCCCATCCGGCCATCACTACGGACGAGGGCTTTGCTTGGTGCTTAAGGAATCTATCCTTATCGTTGATAGTTTCTCTCAATGTTTTTTCTGTAACTCTTTTTCGAGATTCTCTTTTTCCTCAGGCGGGATGCGCAGCATCTCCATTGCCTTTGCCAAAGACCATCCCGTGCTCTCGATGAGGTTTCTCAAGTCGGTCTTTGCTCTGCCATAGGTTCCATCATTGAATCCGCTATTATATAAGCCTTCGCTCAAATTGCACATTTTACTCAACTCCTTTGTCTCATCCTCTGTCAAACGGATACCATATGCTTCTTCTAGCTGTTGCTTCTTTACTCGTGCTGGTGCTTTTTCTTTGAAGATGATGCGCAGCATCTCAATCAGGTCATCCTGTGTCTTGCGATCGCCAAGGTAAAGCATGACGACATTCAGAATATTGTACTGCCATTGCTCTGCATGATATTTTCCGTGTAGGCGCTCTTCCATCATCCGATAGCGGTTGATGGAGTTTCCGGTATCTTTTGGCGCGTTCATGCAGATCCAGATTGTGTAGACTTTCTTGATTTTGTCATAGTCATCGCCATAGAAGTCGCGTCCGCGTTGAGAGGATATCATACGGCTTGCGTAGTATGTCGCCCGCTTCAATATGGAATAGCCTGGCTTTGCCTTGCCCTGTGCCTCGATGTTAATGATGAGCATGAGGGGCTCTTTCGTCTTCGGCACGAGTGCTTGGAACAGGATGTCATACCGCACCATCCCCTCTGAGATGCTGCCGTCTTCCGTATTATTACCATGGATACGCTCGATTTCTTGATTTGTCTCGTCCGGATGCACCGGCACCTGACTGATGAGCGGAGTTCCTTCGATGTACTTTGTCATGATGTCCTGCACCGATTCATCTTTGAACTCTTCCACCATGCGCTTCAAGATGAACGCCAGGATTTTCTTCTGGGAAAGTACTTTTTTTGCTGCTTGGTCATAAGCAGCATTTCGGTTGCCGTACAACGCTTCTTCTGATGAATGCATGCTCCCACCTGCCTTTCTATCTTCATTTTACTAAGATTTGAGGCGCTTGACAATAATGGTCTTGTTTCCGCCTCTCGGGCTCGCTACTTTCCTCGTGCGCGGGGAAGGATTTTAGCGCGACGCTCGTCACTGTCATTCCGACGAACACAAAGCCCCTATCCGGTCATCACTCCGGACGGGGGCTTTGCTTGGTACCATGTCAGACACTCATTTGGCATCTCTAGTATAGGTCTTTTTAGCGGAGGAGACAAGATGTTGACCTCATCCGCCTCGCACATCCGGCACCTTCTCCAGAGGCGAAGGCACGTTCACAAGCGCGTCCATGGATAACGGGGGGGAGTGAAAAATCAAAGTCCGAAGGCGTAGCCGGTCAGGGCCATGGAGCCGAGGTTGCGGACGTTGTTGAAGATGTAGGGGGATTCGCCTTGGGAGGCGCCGAGGATGTAGAGCAGGGGCAGGAAGTGGTCGGGCGTCGGGACGGCGTAGTCGGCATCGGGGTAGCGGTGGAAGTCGATGACGGCTTCGTCATCGCGCGCTTCGATGGCCGACTTGATGGACTTGTCGAAGCGGTCGGCGGCGGGATTGCCGTGCTCATTCTCCCATTCGACGCGGCGCAGGTTGTGGACGACGTTGCCGCTGCCCATGATGAGATAGCCCTTCTCGCGAAGGCTGGCGAGCTTTTGGCCGAGCTCGTACGACTGGCGCGCATCGATGAGGCCGTTGATGGAGAGCTGGACGACGGGGATGTCGGCCTGCGGGAAGATGTGGACGAGGATGCTCCAGGTGCCATGGTCGATGCCCCAGCTGTCGTCGACTTCGACGCCCTCGCCGAGCAGGTCGGTGACCGCGCGCGTCAGGTCGGCGCAGCCTGCGGGCTCGTACTTGAGCTCGTAGAGCTCCTTGGGGAAGCCGTACATGTCGTAGACCTGACGCGGCTTTGCGGCGCTCTGCACGAGCGTGCCGCGCGTGTACCAGTGCGCGGAGATCATCAGGATGGCCTTGGGCTTGCCGAACTCTGCAAGGATGCGTTCGCCGAGGCGGCGGTAGGTTTCGGTCAATTCGTTGTGGTCGAGTGCGATCATCGGGCTGCCGTGGCCGACGAAGACTGCTGGCATTTTTTTCATGGCATTTCCTCTTTTCTCTTGGTATGGCAACAAAAGTATTGTTTTTGTACTTACGCTCTTGTTTATATTATAAGGATGCGGTAAACTATTAACAAGAAGGAAGATTTTATTGACTAAGTACGGAATGCTTGCGTATTGGAGGAATGACGATGGCGAAGGACCTTTTTGGCATCTGCCCGTTTGTGACGTCGCAGAAGATCTTGCAGGGGAAGTGGGCGATTCTCGTCTTGCACGAGCTGAGTCAGGGCACGCGGCGCTTCAATGAGCTCGAGCGCGGGCTGCAGATCACGCATGCGACGCTGTCCTCGCAGCTCAAGTCGCTCGAGCGCGAGGGCATCGTGCGCCGCACGGTCTATCCGGAGGTGCCGCCGCGCGTCGAGTACAGCCTGACGGACATCGGCCGGAAGTTCGCGCCGGTGCTCGAGAGCATCCGGGCATGGGGGACGGACTACATCGACTACCTGCATGCCAACCGACCGAAAGTCGGCTGATCGTCGGACGGTCGGACCGTCCGACTGCCGACTGATGGGCAGCGGTCCGACTGCTGCCCTATCCATTTGGTCCATAGATTCTGTTCTCAATTAAAATGCGGCCAGGAATCTTCTCACTTCAGTCAGGAGAGGAATGGCCGCAACGGTAGTCACTTGGAATACTGATTCTGGATGTATTTTGCGACTACTTCCTTGCTCATGTTGCCAAGTGTGCTCATATAGTAGCTGCGTGACCAGATATGACCGCCCCAGAATTTATCGTGCTTGATCTCGGGATGGTTTTTGAGGAACAGTCTGGCACTGCCGCCTTTGAGTGCCTTGACGATGTTTGTCGGCGTATACTTTGGCTTGAAGCTGATGAGCATGTGCACATGCTCTGGCATGACTTCCAGCTCTTCGACGGTCACATCGTTCAGCTGCGCGATGCGCAGCAAGATATCCTTCATCTCCTGCACGAGCTCCGGTGTCGTAAAGGCTGGGTTCCGATACTTCGTCACCCAGATCAGATGAAAGTGGAAATTGTAGACGTATCCACGCTCATAGATTGCATCTGGGATGCGCTCTTTTCGTTTCATGTGTATCACACTCCTTCCTTTTTATTATAGCGATATATTGCTTATTAGGCAATTTCATATACTGTATAATAGAAGTAGGAAGGAGGCGAATAAAATGGAACATAAGAAGATGGCGGATTATGCCTATCATTACGGCCTGAAAGTCCGCATCTACCCCAGCCAGCAACAGAAAGAGATGATTCGACGCAATGCGGATGCGGCACGCTGCGTCTACAATGAACATGTCGCTGTGAACAAGGAGATCGCACGATTCGGCAGACGGAGCATCTACATCGACTTCATCGAGAAGCGCATCGAGGCACTGCGCGAGCGAATCCGCACGGTAACAGCATTGAAAGACCGCTATCCATGGCTCCGGCATCCCGATATCGATGCGCAGTCCATTGCCAATGCACGGCAGAACTACCAGCATGCTTGGAAGCAGTTCCGTGCCGTCCATCATGCTGGTGTGCCGAACTTCCACAAGAAAACGTCCGTCGAGTCGTATCAGACGAATCCGCATTACAGCAAGGGTACGGAGATTTCTCTGTTTACCAGTAACGCCCGCTTCCTCGATAAGCATCATCTGATGCTGCCCAAGCTCAAACGCATCCGCTTCCAAGGCTCCCGAAAGATGCTGGACCGCCTCTTTGCCATGAAGGAAGTCCGCATTGGCACGATTACCATCACGAAAGACAGCCTGCACCGCTACTTTGCGTCATTCCAACTCGGCTCCGATGAACCATTCGTGAAAGCCAGCCCGAAAACAAAGGCAGAGATTGGCATCGACCTGAACATCGAGAACTTCTATGCCGACTCGAATGGCGAGATTGTGGCCAATCCTCGTTATTACCGCAGGCAGAAACGACGGCTGGCCAACGCACAGCGCAAGCTGAGCCGTCGGATTGTCCGTGCCAAGAAAGAGCATCGCCCGCTCCGTGAGGCAAAGAACGTCGAGAAACAGCGCTTGCTCGTCGCCAGGCTCACGGCACAAGTCATGCAGCGCCGCAAGGATTTCCTGCACCGCACTTCCGCGACACTGATCAAGAACCACGATCTGGTCGCAGCGGAAGAACTGCGGAGCCGGAACTTGCTGAAGAACCATGCCCTGGCTATGAGCATCCAAGACAATGGCTGGCGGATGTTCCTTAGTATGCTGACTTATAAGGCAGCACTGTACGGCAAGAACTTCGTCACCGTCGACCCGCGGAATACGACGCAAACCTGCCACGCTTGTGGCCATATCATGAGCGGCAAAGAGAAACTGACGCTCAAGGACCGCGAGTGGATCTGCCCGAAATGTGGGATACACCACCTTCGCGACGTGAATGCGGCCAAGAACATCCTAGCGCGAGCCAAAGCAAAGCTCGTATCCATGCATTGATGCAAACCTATCTTGTCCGTTTGGCAACTTGCGGACGCTAATGGCTTTGGTAATTACCGGACCTCTGCTGTACCTCGCAAGACTGCGAATGCAGTAAGCCTGGTCTATCTAAGCAAATTGAGGTATCGAAAGATTCCCTTAAGCTCGCGACTTCAGTCGCGGGTAGTTGACAAAGAGGCCCGACTTGCCGGGAGAGATGGCGAGTCGGGCCTTTCTTGGTTTGTCGGGGCATCGAGGGGGATTCGTTGCTCCGTTTGAGCCATATTGGGGATGCGGGAGCGGTCGGGAGGGGGATCCCGCTGCTTCCATGAGGTGTGTCTATTGATTCGGTATGGACAAAAGGATGGTATGGTGTCAGTTGTTGTCTTTTGGCATCTCTTCGAGCGTCAGGCTTGCCTTGCGCTCCTGGCCGCCGCGCTGGATGGTCAGCTCGACTTTGTCGCCGACGTTGTGCTCGGCGATCTTGGCGCGCAGGTCGGAGACGCCCTTGATCTCTGTGCCGTCGATGGCGGTGATGACATCACCCTTGCGCAGGCCTGCCTTGTCGGCCGGGCCGCCGGGGACGACCTGGAAGAGGTAGACGCCCTTCTTGAGGTTCAGCTGGTAGCCGTAGCGCGCGGCGCTCTGCTGGTCAAAGATGGAGACGCCGAGGTAGGGGCGCGGCACGTAGCCTTTCTCCATGATGGCAGAGATGATGTTCTGCACGGCGTTCGACGGGATGGCGAGGCCGATGCCCTCGACGCCATTGGCGACGATCTTGGCACTGTTGATGCCGATGACCTTGCCGTCCATGTTGACGAGCGCGCCGCCGGAGTTGCCCGGGTTGATGGCGGCATCCGTCTGCAGGAGCTTGATGCGCGCGTCGCCGTCGCCGAGCGTGCGGTTGAGGGCGCTGACGACGCCGCTCGTCACGCTGCCCTGGAACTCAAGGCCCATCGGGTTGCCGATGGCGATGACGGACTCGCCGACGACGGTCGCATCGGAGTCGCCGAAGTCGGCCGTCGGCAGGTTGCCGTCATCGACCTCGACGACCGCGAGGTCCGTCAGCGCATCGGCGCCGACGAGCTTGCCCGGCAGGCTGCGGCCGTCGGCGAGCGAGACGATGAGCTCGTTTGCACCGTCGACGACGTGGTTGTTCGTCACGATGTAGCTCTTGCCGCCGTCGTTCTTGAAGATGACACCGGAGCCGACGCCCTGGCTCTCGACCGGATTGTTGAAGAAGTCGCGTGCGACGGCCTTGTTGGTGATGCCAACGACGGACGGACCGATGGCGGCCGCGGCGCGGACGGTCGGCGTGTTGCGCGCATCCGACAGGTTGTCGAGGTTGGCCTGCTGCGTCTGCTGCGTGCTGCTCGAGGCGCTGCTCTTCGACGGCGCCTGTGACGAGCCGCAGCCGGCGAACGCCGTGGCCGACAGTGCGACGGCCAATGCAATGGCGAGCTTCTTGGATTTATTGGCATTCAGTTTCTGAAAGAACGATTTCATGGTATTCCCTCCAATCAATCGGGCAATCGGACGGAAGAGTCGGGGGATTGGCGATTGGTGCTAGTCGAGCTTTACGGCATCTTTTTGTTATCTTGAGGATACGACGCGCAGAAGGAAATCAGCTGAAAAGGCGCGTTTTTTTTCTCAGAATCCGATGCATCGACGGTCCGACCGTCCTAGGATGCGCCTTTTATGCGAGTCGCCCATCGAAAAAGTCCAGTGCTGGACTTTTTGGACGGGCGACATATCACTGCTGTTCTGCGTACTCGGGGAAGGCGATGGAGTTCTCTTTGAAGATGTGGATGAAGACATCGTCGAAGAGCTCTTCCATGACCGTGTAGGTGCGGCGGAAGGTCGGGCAAGCATCAGCCGGCGGCGTGAAGTTGTCCGTGAGCTCCTGGATTTCCTTGATGATGTCGCCGGCGCCCGTGTGCTCATTCTCGAGCTCCTGCACGAGGGCGAGTGTCTTCTCGTCCGGGTGCGGATGCTGGCGCATCAGCGGGAAGACGAGCTGCTCTTCCTTGGCGAAGTGCTCCTCGAGCTCAGCCTTGAGGCCTGCATAGAGGTGGTGGAGGCGCGTGAGCATCTCGCCGTGGTGCGGGTAGTGGACGATGAGAATCTTGTTGAGCAGCTGCTCCGTCTCCGCCATGAGCTGGCGGTCCGTGACGTGGTGCGTCGCCTCAAGGTCATCAAGCATCTCGAGGACCGTCAGGTCCTTGAACGACTCGATGTCGGCGTGCACGTCCTTCGACTTCGTCGGACGGGCAGCGACTGCATTGAGGTCAGCGAGGAACTTCTCGACATCGAGCCCCTTCTCGCGGACGGCGATGGAGATGGCGTCGTGACCGCCGCAGCAGTAGTCGAGGTGGAGGTTATTGAGGAAGCCGATCGTGTTCGGGTGCGCCTTGACGACGTCGGCCAGTGTCATATCTTTTGTGATCATGGTTATCGCTCCTTTATCTTCGCTGTGTCTTTGTTCTCGTGTGTGTTTTTCTATCAATCCCATTTGATTCTTGTTCTCTGTTCTTGGAACATCTTCAGTATAAGGGGAAAATGGGACCTTCTTCTGTAACATCTGGTACAGGACAAAAAAGTGGCCCGAAAAAGTCGGGAATGGACTTTTTCGGGCCTTCTTATGGGTACGGCTTGACCGGCAGCGTTCATGCATCCGTTTCCTGATGCTGATGGCGTGTCTTATGGTGCTCTACTTTCTCTTTGTACATGTGGCAGTCGGCTTCGGCGAGGACGGTGTCGATGTTGGCGGCAGGCAGAGCTGCCATGGAGAAGCCGAGGGAGATGCTGATGCCGGCGACGCGGAAGCGGTCGTGGAGCCTGTCGTTGATGGCGCTCGCCTCCTGCTCGTCCTGCACGGCCTCGATCATGAGGAATTCATCGCCACCCATGCGGAAGACGGCGTTCGTCGGGCAGCTGTGCACAAAGACGCTTGCTGCCGACTGGATCAGGCGGTCGCCTGCATCGTGGCCGAGTTTGTCGTTCGTCTCCTTGAGGCCGTTGAGGTCGCCGAAGAAGAAGGCGTACATCCCACTCGGCAGGTCCTTGAGGGCGTCGAGCAGGCCGCGGCGGTTCATGACGCCGGTCAGCGGGTCGACTTTGCTCAGGCGGTCGATGCGCTGCATGAGATTGCGGTTGCGCAGTAGGATGGAAAAGAAGCGGGCGAGCGCGCGCAGCAGCGGCAGGGCTTTCTCCATCTGCTCGGGGGCCGGATTGACGACCTCGAGGTAGCCGTAGATGTGGTCGTCGAGGCGCAGGCGCGCGAAGATCAGGCGATGGAGGTTCGGCAGGCGCGGCGCATAGCCCGACTCGCGGCAGAACTGCTCGACGTCATCGATGGTGAAGACGGGGGCCTTGGCGAACTGCTCGTAGATCAGCCGGATGTCCTCGCGCGGGAATGGCTTGATGGTGCGCGAGATCGGCTGCGCCGTGCGCGCCTCCCAGAAGTAGGAGAAGCGCAGCAGCGTCTCGTCCTCTTCGGCGATCAGGACGTGGTCGGCATCGAGCAGACTGCCGAGGCGGTGCATCATCTTGCGGATGCCGTTCTCGGCGTCGAGCTCGTACATGCCCGCGCGGATGATGTCGTTGACGGAAAGCTCCTGATAGAGGACCTTCTCGTGTGCCGCATGGCGCTGCAGGTAGCGGTCGAGGTTGATGCTCATGCAGAAATGGCGGGACTTGCCGTTCCACGGGACGAGCGTGTGGCAGAGCAGCCTGTCGGCATTCAGGACCTGGCTGTGGAAGATGTCGGTGATGCAGCTCGTGTGGTCGAGCTTATCGAGATAGCAGTCCTCGCAGGGAGCATTGTTGCCCGCCATGAGCGAGTAGCACTTCTTGCCTGTGAGCGGCGTGTCGGGGAGCATGCCGAGCTCGTCACGCTGGGCCTTGTTGAGGTAGAGGACGTCGTGCGTCTCGGGGTCGGTGATGCTCACGCCAAACTCAATCTTGTCGAAGAGCTCGCGCGGGAAGATGAGATTGTCGTTGCTGTAGAGCGTCACGCCGTACAGCTTCTCTTCCGCACGGTGCAGGCGCTTGACCAAGAGCTGCAGCAGGCTGTCGATGCTGCGGACCTCTGAGCCGTGCGCCTGTGCGTGGTGCAGGAAGAGCGTGCAGTCGTTCCCGTCGACCTTCTCGATGGCGTGGATCTTCTGCGTGAGGTTCAGGATGGCCTGCTGCAGGCGCACGTCCTGTGCCGCCTTGGCGAGGACGAGGAAACAGCAGTTGCCGATGCGGGCGACGCTGCAGGCTGTGGGAATCTCCTGGATGCGGTGGCCGATGCTCAGGTATTCCTGCACGTCGAGCTGCGGCTCGCCGGTCTGCATGACCTTCTCCTCGGTCTCCTGCGCGTGCATCGTGTGCAGCAGCCAGCCGAGATCGTCAACCGTCTTGCCGAGGATCTCCGTGACATCCTTGACGCCGCGCCCCTGGAGGAACGCCTTGCTCGCCCCGCGGAAGCGGTGCTGGCGGTCCTTCCAGAAGAACTCGATGCCCAGGTCGTCCATGAGGACATGCCAGATGGAGGCCGTCATCGTGTCCGGCCCTGCGGCGAAGAACTCCTTCGAGATGCCGTACGTCTCGACCATCTGCCGGATGATGGTCTGACGGTCGGGCTGCCGGATCATGAAATCCCGGCAGAGGCAGACGAGCATCTCGCGCGAGGTCGACTTGACGAGCGCCATGCTCGTGAAGTACATCCAGCCGTAGCGGCCGTCGGCGAGCAAGATGCGGAACGGCGCCGAGATGAAGGACTGCGGATTGCTAGCGGCCCGCTCGTAGAAGGTCTTGGGGTCCGTAAAGGCAAGGAAGCGCTCGCGGTCGGATGGATGCACGTAATGGCTGGTGAACTGGCGCAGGGCAGAGGCGACATTATGGAACTGCGTGCCGACGCGGATGCTCGTCAGCGTCTCGATGATCTCCACGAGATTCTCGTCGAGGTTCAGGTACCAGATGGCATCGTAGGTCAGCAGCACATTGCGCAGGAGCCTGTCGAAACGGTGCGCGTTGGCATCGTCGAGCGCTTCCTCCGCGCTGATGTTGTAGAGCCCGACCTGGTAGATCGATTCTTTGTCCACCGTGGCAATCTCCTTGGCCATGCTGACGAGGTACTTGAGGATCTTGCAGCTCTTCTCCGTGAACGGATGCAGGAACTTCATGTCGAACTTTATCGAAAGCGCCGTAACCCCCCGCCCTTTAGGGCTGGGGATATAAGGCGCGTCCGCCGAATTTGCGTAAGCAATTGAAGGCGGACAACTTTTTCCTCCTTAATTGTTGTATTAACTACTAAAGAATAGTATAATACAAATATGAACAGAGTATATCATTCAAACCGTAATATCGTATATTCCTGTAAATATCACATTGTATTCTGTCCTAAGTATCGTCGAAAAGTACTCGTAAATGGTGTGGATGTGAGATTGAAGGAGCTCATACAGTCCATCGCGGCCGAAAACCACTTTGAGGTCATCGAGATGGAAATCATGCCAGACCATGTACATCTGCTTTTGGAGGTAGATCCGCAATTCGGAATTCACAAAGCGGTGAAGACAATCAAGGGCAAAACGTCGAGGATACTAAGACAGGAATTTCATTGGCTGACAACGAAACTGCCGACACTTTGGACAAATTCCTATTTCTGTTCTACGGTCGGCGGTGCGCCGCTTGGAATCGTAAAGCAGTATATCGAGAGCCAAAAGACATCGCAAAGGAAGTGAGGGGAATGGAAACGTACACGCTCGGCTATAAGTTCCGCATCTATCCGAACAGAACACAGGAAAACCTCATCAACCGCACGCTTGGCTGTGCACGTTTCGTATTCAACCACTTCCTCGCGGTGCGTCGCGACGAATGGAAGGCGAATCACAATTCGCTGACTTACGTCAAGACAAGCAAATTGCTCACTGACCTCAAGAAGCGCGAGGAAACTGCATGGCTGTCCGAAGCGGACAGCATGGCATTGCAGGAATCCCTGCGGAATCTTGACCGCGCGTTTCAGAACTTCTTTGCAAAGCGGGCAAGATACCCGCGCTTCAAGTCGAAGCATAGTCACAGCCAGTCCTATCGGACGCGCAATCAAACAAACGGTATCCGTATCATCGACAAGAGAATCAAGCTTCCGAAGATCGGTCTTGTGAGAATCAAGCAGAGCCGTGACTTCGATGGCCGGATTCTCTCTGCCACGATAAGCCGGGCTGCCTCAGGCAAATACTACGTTTCGCTTTGTGTCGAAGCAGAAAAAGGAGTCTTGTCCTGCCCAAACGATGGCAAACAGATTGGTATTGACGTTGGTCTGAAGGTATTCTATTCAGATAGCAACGGCGATACCATAGAGAACCCACATCCACTGAAGAAGCTCCAGCGCAAGCTCCGCCGAGAGCAGCGGCGGCTTTCCCGAAAGATGCCGAAGTCGGTGAATCGTGAAAGAGCGCGTGTCCGTGTTGCTCGCGTCCATGAACGTATCGCAAATATCCGCAGGGATTTCCTTCACAAGATATCGACACGGCTTGCTCGTGAAAACCAAACAGTAGCCGTGGAACATCTGAACATCAAAGGAATGCTGCGGAATCATAAACTCGCGAAGTCAATCTCAGATGTGAGCTGGAGCGAATTTTTCCGTCAGCTGTCGTATAAGACAGAACGACACGGCGGCGAACTGCTCAAAGTCGATACCTTCTATCCGTCAAGTCAGACTTGTTCCGTCTGCGGCTATCAGAATCCATTGACAAAGGATTTGAGCGTCCGCGAATGGGATTGCCCAGCATGCAGAACGCATCACGACAGGGATGTGAATGCTGCAAAGAACATTCTGCGCAAGGCTTTGGAAGACAAATACCAAGTTGCGTGAACGGAAATAGAACATACCGTGGGGCACACGGGAATTTACGCTTGGGGAGATCGTGTAAGACGCCAATTCCTCGGAGGCGGCGCAGTGGTCGTCGAACCAAGAATCCCCTGCCTTTAGGCATGGGGAGTGTCAATTTAACACAAATAGAAAACAAAACGCTATCACATTGACGCCCTGCCCGATTCTTTTTGCGGAAAAAAGTCTAGCGCTGGACGGTTTCAGTCGTGACCTCCGACGATGCCAGCAGCTTCGGCCTGCTTCATCGCCTTCTTGCGCGCGTACATACGCTGGTCGGCGTGCTGTAAGAGGTTCGCTGCGGTCACGTCGACTTCTCGCGTCGAGGCGGCACCGTAGGCGATGCGGACAGGGATTGCGTGGTCGATTGTCTGCCCCTGCATGCGCTCGGCGAAGGTCTGCAACAACTCTGCAGTCGTCGTCTCGGACGCGCCTTGGAGGATGGCGACGAATTCGTCGCCGCCGATGCGGTAGACCGTCCCGACGGGCTGGAAGGTGTCGGTGATGAGTTTGGCCGCCGACTGGATCAGTTGGTCCCCGATGACATGCCCCCAGGTATCGTTCGTCGACTTAAGTCCGTTGATATCGAACATCACGAAGGTGATGTCGGACTGCTCCGCGATGGTCTTGCAGTCGCGGTCAAAGGCGGAGCGATTGAGGACGCCTGTAAGGTCATCGAGGAAGGCGAGCTTCTGCAACAGTTCGTTCTGTGCGAGGCGGCCGACATTGCCGAGGTATTCGTCAAACCACGTGATCATGCAGCTCGTGCCAAGTGCGAAAATGCCAAAGCAGATGACAGCGGCGTAGAGCCGCGAGGTCGGTATGAGGTGATAGAGCCACAAGCCGAGGACTTCCAGCAGGAAGTAGAGCAGACAGCCAATCTGGATCAGGCGGTGCTGGGGATGATTCTGCCGCGCAAAGGCAATGGTCACGAGTAGGAACATCGCGAGAATCATCAGGTGGTAGACGCCGATGGAATCATAGATGGAGAGCAGTCCCGTCAGATGCAGGATGAGTCCAACTGCCATTGCCGACAGAAAGAAGCAGCCGAGGATATTGAACAGACACTTCCCCGGCAGCATGCTCTTGAGGAACCGCAGGAACAGGATGGGCATGAACAGAAACGTGGCGACACTGATCATGGCCACGCTGCTGCCGTCGTTCGAGACAAACTGCAAGAGTGGCGAGTCCGTCAGGACCCAGATACCGGAACAGAGAATGAAGAGGCTCAGCGCGCCGACGGAATATGTCGTCTCCCTGAGCTTGCGGTGCCAGGAGCGGAAGGAAACGTAAGCGAGGAACCCAGCCGTGATAAGGGCAAACAGGGAGAAGACGAGCGCATAGAAGTTGTCCGCGAAGAGTCGGCGCTGCAGGGCTGCACCCGAGCCGACGGAAGAGGCAGCATTGAGCCGTGCAAGGCGCGCAGCAGCATTGCCCTGTCCCGTGATCATGAGCATCTTGCCCGCACTGCCATCGGGCAGCGGCACCCAGAGGACCGCCGTGACCGCGCCAGACTCACGATGGGCCCGTTTGCATCCAGCATATCGACATCATCGAGCGGCTGCCAAGCTACGAGCAGCACTGACAGCACGACGACTAATCCCCATAACAAGCCATTCCAAGGTATATGTCCTGGTCCTTTTCCCTTTTTTTGCATTTTTCATCACCGATTCCTGACCGCATGTGTAAACGTGTTCTACTTTGATTCTAGGCGAAGAGCGATACGGCGTCAACTCATTTGGTACCTGTTCCTGTCTTGTTGGGATATCTTATTCTTGACATATGTCATGATAAGACCTATGATAATTATAGATGACATATGTCAAGAATATAAGTCGAGGTGAAGGATATGGGACGATTGGCCAAGGCGCGGCGTGTCTGTGTCATGCCGCGGTATGTGCGCTTCGCGCCGCAGCCGGATGAAGCAAAGGCCCCCGTGCAGATGGAGGTCGAGGACTATGAGTGCATCCGACTCATGGATTACCTGGGCATGACGCAGGAGGAATGTGCCGAGCAGATGGGCGTGGCCCGCACGACGGTGCAGGCCATCTACATGCGGGCGCGGCGCCGACTGGCAGGGGCTCTCGTCGAGGGGCGCCCTCTGGAGATTACCGGCGGGAATTTCGAGCTCTGCCCACGGGCCGACCACGCATGCGGCAGGCGATGCAACAAGACGCTGTCCGACATCTCGACCGTCCTGCCGACGGATTCGCCGACTGTTTTAAACACAGAGATGCAGAAAGGAAGGATTACGATGCGACTGGCAATCCCCTATGACGACGGTCAGGTCTTCCAGCACTTTGGCCGCAGTGAACAATTCAAACTCTATGAGGTGAACGACGGGACAGTCGGACCATCCCGCATCCTCGAGAACAGCGGGGCCGGCCACGGCGCTCTGGTCACGCTGCTCGCGCAGGAACACGTCGATGTGCTGATCTGCGGCGGCATCGGCGCAGGCGCACAGAATGCCCTGAAGGAAGCGGGCATCCGCTTCTACGGCGGCGTACAAGGCGAGGCCGACAAGGCAGCAGCCGACTTTGCAGCGGGACGCCTTGCCTATGACCCCGCCGTCCACTGCGAGCACCACGGCAAAGGCCACGACCATGGTCATGGCCACAACTGCCACCATCAGGATTGAGAGGGGTGTATGGGCATGAAAGCAGATTGTGCCAACTGCAGGACGCATGCGTGCTACACCAAGGGCGTCAACTGCACGGGCGTGGATGAGGCCGATATCCTTGCAGCGTACTCAGAGGAAGAGCGCCGGATCATGAAGGCGGCGGCCTATGTCGAGGGTACCTTCTACAGCAACATCACGCGGCTGGAGGAGACGGCGGAGTTTGCCAAGGCGATGAGCTATCAACGGCTCGGCCTGGCCTTCTGCATCGGACTTAATGCCGAAGCGCGCTACATCGCGCGTTTCTACACGAAGCAGGGCTTCGAGTGCTACAGCGTCTGCTGCAAGAACTGCAGCTTCGCCAAGAAAGAGCTCGGTCTCAAGCAGGTCAAGCCGGAGCTGGAGCATGAAGCCATGTGCAACCCGAAGTTCCAGGCAAAGTTCCTTGCCGATAAGGGCGTGGAACTCTTCATCTCCTGCGGGCTCTGCGTCGGACATGACGCGCTCTTCAACGCCGCCTGCCCCGGCCCCGTCACGACGCTCGTCGTCAAAGACCGCCTGCTGGCCCACAATCCCCTCGGTGCCATCTACTCGCGCTACTGGAAGCGCAAGCTCGGCATCATGGATGAAAATGAAGTCTAAGCGCCAACAAAAAGTCCAGCGCTGGACATTTTCGCAGGAAACTGCCCGCATAGGATAAGAAAGGCCATGCATCATACGATGCATGGCCTTTCGCACGGTCTATTGGTTTATGGTTGGCAAAAAAGCAGGTATCAGAGCAGTGCCTCGATGTCTGCTGCGATGGCTGCCGGCTCTTTCGTCGGCTCGAAGCGCTTGACGACGTTACCCTCGCGGTCAATGAGGAACTTCGTGAAGTTCCACTTGATGCCGTCGCCTTCGAGGTACTCGGGGAAGTTCTTCTTGAGGACGTCCTCGAGTACAGCAGCGTTCGGATGCTCTTTATCAAAGCCCTCGAAGCCCTTTTCCTTCGTGAGGTATTGGAAGAGCGGCTGTGCCGTCTCGCCGCGCACGTCGCCCTTCTCGAAGATCTGGAACGTCACGCCGTAGTTGTAGCGGCAGAACTGCTGGATCTCCTCGTTGCTGCCCGGGTCCTGTGCAGCGAACTGATTGCACGGGAAGCCGAGAATCTCGAGACCTTTATCCTTGTAGGTGAGGTAGAGCTTCTGCAGGGCCTCGAACTGCGGCGTGAAGCCGCACTTGCTGGCCGTATTGACGATCAGCAGGACCTTGCCCTTGTAGTCGGCCAGTGACTTCTCCTTGCCCTGGCTCGTCTTGACGGTGAAATCATAGATACCCATGATGATCTTCCTTTCTCTTGTGTGCGCCATGCGCTTCTATGTCTTTGCGTTCACGGCGGCGCTCGGCCTGCCGCATGTCTTTCTCATTGCTATGGTTCCAGTATACGGGATGATTTACATTTTGTCAAATCAAATTTTGCAATGCAAGAATAAATCTGAATCATCGTCGGATGAATATGGTATAATATTAACATATCGTATTATTTAGTCGGAGGGATACAAATGAAACAGACCTACAAAAAACTGGTCAGACTGCTGATGACGACGATGATGACCGGCGGGCTGATGCTCACAGGGCAGACGGGCATGGCCGCGCCTGCGCAGCCGACGGTCAACGTGGATGCGGCAACGAAGGACATGCCGAACCATGTCGCGAGCAAGGTGCTCGATGTCAAGGCCGATAAGACAGAAGTCGGACTGATCTCGAACGTCGTCTATGAGCAGGTGCCGAGCCGCGGCTATGCGAATGTGCCGATGCAGATGGACATCCTGCAGCCGAAGACGCAGGCGAAGAAGCCGGCCATCCTCTTCGTGACGGGTGGCGGCTTCATCAACGCCAACAAGGACAATGGCATCCAGCTCCGCATGCACCTCGCGGAGCACGGCTATGTGGTCGGCAGCATCAACTACCGCGTTGCGCCGACGGCAAAGTTCCCCGAGCCGCTTGAGGACGTCAAGGCGGCCATCCGCTTCCTCAAGGCGAATGCCGACCGTTTCGGCATCGATCCCGCGCGCGTCGGCATCGTCGGCGGCAGCGCTGGCGGCTACCTGACCGCCATGGCCGGCACGACGAGCGGCACGGAGACCTTCGACAAGGGCGAGAACCTCCAGGTCACGAGCGACGTCAAGGCAGCCGTCGACCTCTACGGACTGTCGGACCTCACGCAGGTTGGCTCCGACTACTCCGAGGAAGTCCAGGCAAAGCACCGCTCCGCCGGCGCGACGGAGGCCCTCTGGGTCAACGGCTCGCCTGTCTTCGGCGGCCGTGACGGCGGCATCCTCGCCGACAAGAAAGCAGCTGAGGCAGCCAACCCCATCCACTACATCAGCAAGACGAGCGCCCCGATGCTCCTGATGCACGGTACCGCCGACACCATCGTCTCCCCGAGCCAGACCGACCTGCTCTATCAGGCCCTGCAGCAGAACGGCATCCCGAGTGAGCGCTACCTCGTCACCGGCGCCGCACACGGCGGCAAATACTGGGTCCAGGAACCCGTGCTCAACATCATCACCGACTTCTTCGACCGCTATCTGAAATAATGTTTCACTGTCCCCTGATTGATAGAAACCATTCTGGTCAGTCAGGGGACTTCTGTCATGCCTGTCATCAGTAGCAGAAATGCCAGCAACAGGATATACTCATATCGGCGGTCGATGAGTTGGCCTTCCCTTCTAAAGGGGGTGGTGCTCATGACGAACGAAGAGCTCGCATTGTTGCTGGCATTTCTTCAACTAGTCGTTAGCATTATCGCGTTGCTGAAGTAGTTCAGCGCACAAGGTCTTGCAACGGAACACGGCGCTTTCTTCAATCTTGGTAAGAAAGAGAAGGCTGACGGTTCCTAAGCATCGGCTGCTTTTTCTTACAAGATCAACGCTATTTTTATTATACCATAAATCCTTTATGATGTGTTCATTTTAATGTATCGTGATGATGTACGGAAAGTAACCATTCCATTTTGACGATATAAGGAGAGGATGCTCGTGAACGAGATGCTTTTTCCAAGAAATTACCCGATGAATCCCCTTCTCAATGCAAAGGAACCGATGAACATATTGGATATGCGGCTGTTCTGGTTGGCTCTGGATGATGCCAGGACCCAGATAACGGTAAGGGGAGAATCCTGCCGAGATGGATTCGATGCCCTGCGGCTCCTGCCGGGACAGGTCAAACGGATTTTTGCCAATGGCTCGTATCTGGAGCGGCTGGCACCTGCGTGCGACAGCTTGCAGTCATGGACGATTGATTGGCAGGATGAGGATGGCGATGCGGTCATCTACAAGGTGTTCCGAGTCATCCAGTATCAGCCGAAAGATGGCCTTGTCATCCAGTTCAGCTCAAGTATGTGGCCATTCCTGCTCGATCTTTACTGTGAGCGGCCCGGCTTCGAGACAAGCTCGTTACAGCAGCTGTTCCAGCTTTCTTCGACTCATGCAGTCCGACTGTTGGTATGGTTGCTCCAGTATCGGCGGATCAGTCAAGTGGAGCAAGTGTCTTGCTCCATTCATGTGGAGAATTTGCGAGAGCTTCTCCGTGTAGAGGCCTCTCAGTATCCACTCATGGCAGAGTTCAAGCGGCGAGTGCTCGATGCCCCCATCCGCGAGATCAACAAGCGGACACAGTACCGTCTTCGTTATGAGTCGACAAAGATGGGCCGGAAGATAACGGGCTTTACCTTCACAATGGACTGCAGCGATGTGGCAACAGATACCGCCTCAGGAATGACAACTGTGCTGGAGCGCATCGCATCGAAGTGAGCATTGTATTTCTCGGATAAGAAGATAGGGCTAGGGATAAGAAAAGGCAAGCAAGCAATCGGCTGTGGATAACAGCCCCCTGCTTTGCTTGCTTTATATATAAATGCTTTCTATTGCTTTCGGCTTCTGGAAGCCTTGCGGCACAAGGCTTTGCGGGGAAATATAGGGACCAGATGTGACCTACAGGGGGACAATTTGTGCCCAATTTATGCCGTTGAAAGGGACAGATTGTGCCCTATAGAGGGACGATTTGTGCCCAAAGTTTTATAAAAGGTGGAAATCGGTTGTTTTCATGTCCTTTTATCCATGCTGTAACGAAATGGACTGAAGGGCAAGGCTGTATTCAGCATAGAAGCCCGGTCACATATCGACCTTCTTAGAGGAACACGGTATGTCGGTCGCGCGGTTCATCGAGCTCTACTGCAAGGCGTGAAAAAGTCCAGTGCTGGACTTTTTGGTGGGAAGCGACTCTGCGTAAGGCAGAAAAAGGAACGGCATAGCACGCGTCTGCGGTGCTATGCCGTTCCTTTTTGTTTGTTTGCTTGTCTGGATGTACCTAAAACGCACTTCAGGATTCTTTGTGGTGCGCGTGCATCTGGCGCTTGTTCTCGTACATGAGGGCGTCGGCTTCGGAGAGGATGGTGTCGATGCTGCGGAGGGGCGAGACTTGGACGGTGCAGCCGATGGCGACGCTGACGTGCTGGCGGGCGTAGGTGGCGCGCAGCTCTTTGAGCATGGCGTCGGCTTCCTGTTTGGTGATGTTCTCGACGACGAGCAGGAATTCGTCGCCTCCCATGCGGAAGACGCGCTCGGGGCCTGCGGCGGCGACGAGGACGGTCGCGGCTTTCTTGATGAGCAGGTCGCCGGCCTCATGGCCTTTCGTATCGTTCTCGACCTTGAGGCCGTTGATGTCGCCGAAGAAGAAGGCGAGCGAGGTGCCGTCGGGTATCGTGCGGATGAAGGACAAGAGGGCGCGGCGGTTGCCGACGCCTGTGAGCTGGTCGCGGTAGCTGTAGGTCTCGAGCCGGTGGATCATGTCGCGGTTGCGCAGCATGATGGCGAGGACGCTCGTCAGGGAACTCAGCAGGAAGGTCGCGGAAGAGAAGGACTCCGACGCGGGGTTGACGACTTCGGTGAAGCCGAGGGAGCGGCCCGACTGGATGAGGTGGCCGGAGACGAGGCTCGTGAGGCCCTGTATCATGGGCTGGAAGTCGGGGTGGAGCTGCAGGAACGGCTCGACTTCGTGCAGGATCAGCATGTGATTGTGCTCGAAGTGGTCGTAGAGCGGCTTGAGGCTCGCGATGGGGACGTTCTGCGTGTCCTTCATGACGGATTCGGCGGTGTCGCGGCGCCACTCGTAGGTGCTGCTGACGGTCCCGTGGCCGCTCTCCTCGAAGATCAGGAAGCGCTCGGCCTGCAGCGTCTCGCCAATCCTTGCCATCATCTTGCGGATGCCTTCTTCGGGGTCGGGCTCCTGGATGCCGATGGTGATGATGTCGTTGATGACTTCCTCGCGCCGCAGCAAGGTGTTCTTCTCGGATTCGAGATCCTTCTGGTAGTGCTGAAGGTTTGTCATGATGGAGAAGCGCGCATTCTTGCCTTTCCATGGCACGAGCATGTCGCGCTGCAGGATTGTTCCGCTCGTGAAGTACGCGCTGCGCTTCCAGGTGTGGAGGTGATAGCGCTGCAGGGTGTGATTGATGCAGTCCGTGCAGGGGGCAGCGCGCCCTGCCAGCAGCTCATAGCACTTCCTGCCGCGATACGAATCGGGGCTGACCGGCAATTTCAGCATGTGCAACAGTGCGGGATTGAAATAGAGGATGTCGTAGGTATCGATGTCGATGAGGGAGATGCCATCCTCTGCCTCCTTGAGCTGGGCCATACTGATCTGGATGCTGTCGCCGCTGGGGCGCTCAAATGGCCAGCGCTGGCAGATGGCGTCGTTGAGGCGCTTGGCGAGCAGGTAGAGCAGCGTGTTGAATCCCTTGGCCTCTGAGCCGCGGATGGTCGTGGCGGTCAGCGTCAGGGTGCAGCTGTAGCCCGCGACTGAGGTGATGCTCTCGACGGTGCTCTTGAGTGCATTGAGGCGCTCCGTCAAGGCATCGGTGTACTTGGCCTTGCTGAAGATGCAGAAGACGCCGCTGCCGATGTAGCAGAAGATGGCCGACTTTGGCGCATGGCCCCGGATGGCCGTACAGATCTCCGAAAGGATCTGCTGCTGTGTCTCGCGGCTGTACTGGTGGACGAGTGCCTTGATCTCGGGGACCTGCAGGATTGTGGCCAGATAGTCCTCCCCACGCCGGACGCGGTCGTCCTCGAGGCGCATGCCAGCCATCGTCATGCCGCGGAACCCGAGGAAGCCCGTATCGCGGTCGAGGATGCCGAGGCTCTCCAGCTCGCGCTTCTCTGTGGCGGTGTCTCTGACGTTGATGGAGCCGAGCAGCCCTGTGATCTTCCCGCCTTGGTAGACGGGAAAGGCGGATAGAGAGATGCGCTGTGGGATGCCGTGCACGAGGACGAAGGTGCGGTAGTCACGGCAGGTCTTGCCCTTTTGCAGGATCTCCTTTTCGGCCTGCTCTTCCTCTTCGTCCTGCAGGCACCAGCCGAGTTCCGCGTCGGTCTTGCCGAGGATGGCTTCGGCATCCGCTAAGCCGAAATAGTCGAGAAAGGCAGGATTGACGCCGCGGTAACGCCGCTCATTGTCTTTCCAGTAGAAGGGGATGGATGAGAAGTTGCAGGCGGCCTGCCAGAGCATAGCGGCCTCGTGCAGGGACGACTGCTCGGACGGCTGCAGGTAGGGCAGGAATTTTGGCAGCAGGGCGTGAAGGTTCTCCTGGCGTTCCCAGATGTTTTCGCGCACGCAGATCAGGATGTCCTTGGCCGTGCTCTTGTAGATGACGATCGCATCGAAGATCATCCAGACAAAGCGCCCATCGGGCCGCTTGACGCGGAACATCTCAATGGCCTCAGAGCGGCCCGACCGCTCGGCTTGCTGGTAGATGACAGCCGGGTCCAGGAAGCGGCGGAAGCGGGCGCGGTCTTCGGGATGGATGTAGTGGCGGGCATAGGTGTCGGCCATCTTCTTGAGGTCGTCGACGACGTCACCTGCCTGCCAGAGGGACGTCATGCTCTCGATGACGTAGAGCGCTTTCCGCTGGCGGTCGATGAAGTAGATGCCGTCGTAGACGAGCATGAGGTTGCGGAAGACGTTCTCGTACTGGTGGAAGGCCGTGAGGTCCTGGTCGTAGGTGATGTTGGCGAGGCGTGCGAGCATGAGCGTGAAATCCGGCGTAGCGGCAATCTTCTGGGCGTTCAGGCGCAGGTACTGGCCATTCTCGACAAAGGTCATGTGCTCTTCGCGGACGCTGTGGGCAGCGCTGGCGAGCAGCGTCATGAATTTCTCGCGCATGGGGTAGCTTGCCGTCCGCATGTTCTCGTTGAATTCCTCGCGGCTGCTCGTGCCAGATGTCGCGAGGACCTTCTGGTAGGCATCGTTCGCGCTGATGATCTGGGCATCGTCTTCGCGGTACTGGAAGATGGCGACCGGAGCATCTGTGATGAGATTGACAAGGCCTGCTGCATCGCAGGCCTGTTCTTCTGACAGCGTCTCGAGGAGCCAGCCCTTTTTCTTGCAGTGCTCGCGCAGGAGCTCATACGGCATGGGGCGTCCGTAGTAGTAGCCCTGGATCTTCTCGCAGCCGATGGAGCGCAGGAAGTCGACATGCTTCTTCGTCTCCGCACCCTCGGCCAGCACGTGGATGCCCATCTCCTTAGCCATCAGGACGATGGAACGGATGATCTTCCGGCTGTCCTCGTTGAAGTAGCGCAAGAGGCCCTGGTCGATCTTGAGCTCGTCGAACTCGTAGTTCTGCAGAACGTTGAGCGAGGAATAGGCGCTGCCGAAATCGTCGAGCCAGACCTGATAGCCCGACTGATGGAACTGCTGCAGCTTGTCGATGAGCAGATGGCGGTTCTTGACGAGCACCGACTCCGTGACCTCGATGCGCAGGTAGTAGCGTGGGATGTGGTACTGCTCGACGATGCGCTCGACGAAAGCGAGCGGGTCCATCAGCATGAAGTCGTAGCGCGAGAGGTTCACGGAGATCGGCACCATCGCGATCTTATTCTCGAGCTGGTAGCGAAGGAGCTTGGCGACCTCCTCGATGATGTGGCGGTCGAGCCGCGAGATCAGGCGCGACTCCTCGAGCACGGGGATGAAGCTGCCGGGCGAGATCGTCCCCTTGACCGGGTCGATCCAGCGGGCCAGCGCCTCACAGCCGCAGAGTTTGCCCGTCATCGTGCGGATGACCGGCTGGTAGTAGACCTGGATGTGGCCCTGCTCGATGGCCTTATCGAGATTGTCGAGGATGAAGATGCGGTCCGCCATGCTCCGGCGCATGGAGTCGTGGTAGAAGGCGGCAAAGCGCGTCGCATCCTTCTTGATGCTGTCGCAGGCGAGCTTCGCCTGGTCGAAATACGCCGTGATGACGCGGCGGCGCGTGCCGGCTTCCTCGTCAAACGAACCGATACCAGCTTTCATCGTGGTATTGGGGAGGTGAATCTCATTGTTGACCGCCTGGCAGAGGTCGCGAATCTTGATCTCGAGCCCCTGACGCGGCACGAAGAGCGCGAAGTTGTCGCCTGAGAGGCGCGTGATATACGACGAGGGGAACTTGCTCTTGAGCATCTGCCCGATCTTGCGCAGCATGCGGTCGCCCTCGTAGAGGCCGTGCGTCTCGTTGTAGACCTTGAAGTTCGTGAGATTCAGGTAGACCGGGCAGTAGAGCATGCCCGTGTCGTCTGGCTGCCGCTTGGCGCGCTGCGCATCGATCTTCTTCTCCACGCGCTGATAGAACGCGTGCATGTTCAGAAGGCCCGTGACCGGGTCGAGGTCACTGACGGCCATGCTGCGCTCCTTGTTGACGAGGTTCAGCATCCAGACCCTGCCAAAGCCTGGCACCGTGCCGTTCTGGAACGTCCCCTCGATGTGGAGGTAGACGCCCTCCTTCGTGTAGCAGCGGAAAGTGAGGAACGCATATCCTTCCTTTGCGTCCCCGTGACGGCTGTTCATGCGGGCCTCGAGCGGCATGTAGTCGTCCGCCTCCATGAGCCCCGCGAAGCGCCCCTTCGTCAGCTGGTAGAACTCCTGCTCCGTTTTGCACTGGTAGAGCTTCAGCATCTCCTTGTTCACAAAGAGGATCTGCTCCTCCGCGCTCTGCCGGACCAGGCACACCCCTCCCGCAATCATATCGTAATAGCGATGCAGTTGTTTCTTGATTGGCTCCGCGTCCATGCCGATGTCTCCCTTTCGCGCGCCCCGAATCCCCCGGCAAGACGCGCCACATGTTTTCTATATGGTGATAACAGTTCGCTTTAATAAGACCAAATCCCTGCCGTCTGCTCAAGAAAGTTCTCTTTGACGGTACGGCCAAAAGTCCAGCGCTGGACTTTTGGGTTTAGACCAGGTGGTCCAGCATCTTGTAGAGTTCGCCCTTGAAGGCAGTGATTTCATCGGGGGTGAAGTTCAAATTCCGTTCCCTGAGGTAGCAGCGCATCTGCTCGGGAACTTTGCTGACTTCCTCTTTGAAGGCCTGGCCCTTCTCGGTCAGGCGGGCCTCGACGACGCGCTCGTCGATGGTGCTGCGGTGACGCTCGATGTAGCCGAAGCCTTCGAGCTTCTTGAGCACGGGCGTCAGGGTGCCGGAGTCGAGGTAGAGGATGTCGCCGAGTTCGTGCACGGAGATTTCCTTCTTCTCCCAGATGACCATCATCGTGACGTACTGGGTGTAGGTCAGCCCAAGGGCTTTGAGGAAGGGATGATAGGCCGCGACGACCTTGCGCGCGCAGGCGTAGAGCGGGAAGCAGAGCTGCTTATCGAGCAGCAGGAGATCTTCTTTTTCGTTTTCGGTTGCCATAGGATATTCCTTTCATGCGTGTCATGCGTGGATTTTTTCGTGGATTGCTTTGCTTTGGTTGCTTCTGTCGATTCTATTGTATCAAATTTTCTTGGCGTTGCAAAATAGATTCTCCAAACCGAGTTGGGCACAATGAATGGATTGAAAAACAGCCACAGAGCAGCTCTGAGGCTATTCGGAGTGGCTGTGTCCGTGCATGTCAGTTCATTTCTGGGAAGGGCAGTGCGGCGTCCACGTGCAGGGCGTCGACGGTCTCCATGACGGCTTGGGAGATCGCGAGGTGCTCGTCGATGGTCTGTGCGTCCCGCTCGGCGAAGAGGCGCGCAAAGGCTTGAAACTCGTGGACCATGCGGTGCGCGTAGCGGTTCTCGCGGAAGGTCTTCGTCGAGCCGCCTTGAGCGACCGTGACGCTCGGCAGCTCGTTGGGCGCGCCGTCAACGCGCAGCCAGCCGTCCTCGCCCTGCACGGTGAAGAAGCCAGGGCTCGCGCTGTCCTTCGCACCGACGGCCGTGGCGAAGAAGTCCTTGTAGCGCAGCGTCGCGACGCCTGAGGTGTCGATGCCGTTGAAGCCGCAGTTCGCCGTGTAACGGGCCTCCTGCGGCTTGCCAAACAGCGCGATGATCAGGTTGAGGTTGTAGATGTTGATGTCGTAGAGTGCACCGCCAAAGCGCGCAGGATCGAAGGCTGGCAGGACCGTGCCCTCGCGGTAGGCATCGTAGCGGCTCGAGTACTGCGAGTAGTTGGCCTGCACGGCGCGGATGCGGCCGAGCTTCGGCAGGGCCTCGCGGATGACGGCGAAGTTCGGCAGGAAGAACGGCGTGACCGCCTCGATGATGAGCCGTCCTTGCTTCTTGGCCAGCGCGCGGACGGCGGCAACATCCCTGCCGCACGGCGCAAAGGGCTTCTCCATGATGACATCATGGCCGCCACGCAACGCCAGTTCCGCATAGGGCACATGCACGTGATTGGCCAGCCCGACGTAGACGACGCAGTCGCTCGCAAGCAAATTCTGCATATCCGTGTAGACATGCGGGATCTGCCACTCTGCCGCGAGCTTCTCCGCCTTTGCGCGGCTCTGCGGCCGTGCAAACACGCTGTCTACCGTAATCTCCGGCACCTCGCGCAGCGCCAAGAGCGCATCCTGCACGATCTTTCCCGTGCCAAGCATGGCTAATTTCATGAGAATCCCTCCTACCAGATTGGCGGTCTAACTATATCATATTTTCATTCGACGGTCCGCAGCTCCTTCCCTGCCTGGCTGTGCCGAAGTTTGCCCGGTACAGGCGATTCATCGTCCTGAAAGATAAGTGTAATATTCACATTGACATCAAAGACAGGGCGTGTTATAGTAAAGCTGCTGAATGTAATAATATTAATTACAAAAAGATTTACGATAAGAGAACGGCGGCTTGACCGGCTGCCGATAGGAGGAATATTACGCGGGTGAGAACGACTTGGAGATGACGGCAGCAGCCCTGTTCTCGGAAAAGGGAAGCACCGATCCCGAATACGGGCTCTACTCAGGACATCGCAGCCATCAAGAAAGTCATCGGCCAGTATGTGGATTCCATCACGAATTACAACCTGAAGGAAGTGGAGCGCATCTGGCAGACGGACGACCGCACGACGTTCATCCATCCGCGCGGCAATGAGTACGGCTGGAAGATTGTCCATGTCCACTATTCGCAGATGCCGATCACGGGAGCAAAGCAGGGATTCTGATGTCGACCCAAGAACTAGAGAGAAGAAGAGGTGGTAACCATGTTTGGTTTTTCCGATAAAGTCATATATCCAGAAGCCGCTCCCTATGAGGAACAGCTGGCGGTGCTGCGGGAGAAGCTCGCGCAGGCGGATGCTCTGCTCGTGGGGGCCGGGGCGGGCCTCTCAACGGCGGCGGGGCTCTCGTACGGCGGGGCGCGCTTCCAGAAGTACTTCGCGGGTTTTGCCAAGAAGTACGGCATCCACGACATGTACACGGGTGGGTTCTACCCCTTCCCGAGCCCGGAGATCTACTGGGCGTGGTGGAGCCGTCACATCTATTTCAATCGCTATGTCGATGCACCGAGCGATGTCTATCCGACATTGCGGTATCTTGTCGAGGACAAGGACTACTTCGTGCTGACGACAAATGTCGACCACCAGTTCCAGCGCAGCGGCTTCGACAAGCGGCGGCTCTTCTACACGCAGGGCGACTATGGACTGCTGCAGAGCGTGCAGCCGGAAGTGGCGAGGACGTACGACAACCGCGAGATGGTCGAGGCCATGCTCGAGGCACAGGGCTTTGTCCGTGGGGCAGACGGCATCTTTGATGTGCCGTCATCGGGCAAGCTCAAGATGGTCGTGCCGAAAGAACTCGTGCCGGTCTGTCCGGACGATGGCCGTGCGATGATGGTCAGCGTCCGCTGCGACGGGCGCTTCGTCGAGGACGAGGGCTGGCATGCGGCGCAGGCGCGCTACAAAGCGTTCCTCGCCGCGCACGAGGAGGATGCCATCCTCTATCTGGAGCTCGGCGTCGGACTCAATACGCCCGTCATCATCAAGTACCCGTTCTGGTACTACACGAAGGTGAACCCGAATGCGTTCTACGCCAGCATCAATCTTGGCGGTGCATCTTGTGCCTCCTCGATCCGCAAGCGCAGCCTCTGCATCGAGGCGGATATCGGCAAGGTCCTGCACGATCTTGCCCGAACCGACGCGCATCTGGTGAAAGGAGATGTGACCGCATGACACAGGAAGAACGGCGCCGCTGGCTCATCCGCTATCTACAGCGGGAGATGCCGGAATACGCGCACTACGGCATCCCCGATGATGAAGCAGGGCAGTGGCATCTCCTGCGCGCGCTCTTCAACGTGCGGCCGCCTGCGCCGGTAACGCAGAAGTTCCAGCGCATCGAAGGGGAGCTCTTGAAGACGATGACGGCGGCCAAGGGCATCGTCAATGGCATGGCGCTGCCAGCATCTGGTCTAGACTCCCGCCTTGCGCTTTGGCAGGGCGACATCACGCGACTGCGCATCGATGCCATCGTCAATGCGGCCAACAGCCAGATGCTCGGCTGCTTCCTGCCGAACCATAACTGCATCGACAACATCGAGCAGACGATGGCAGGCGTCGAGATGCGCTACGACTGCTACAAACTCATGCAGGCACAGGGCCACGATGAGCCGACAGGCAAGGCCAAGATCACGTCTGGCTACCATCTTCCCGCGCGCTTCGTCCTGCACACGGTAGGTCCCATCGTGCAGGGCAGCCTGACAGATGAGCACCGCAGGCTTCTGGCCTCGTGCTACGAGTCCTGTCTCACGCTTGCAGCAGAGCATGGTCTCAAAGGCGTCGCCTTCTGCTGCATCTCGACGGGCGTCTTCCGCTTCCCGAAAGACGAGGCGGCCCATATCGCCATCCGCACCGTGCGGCACTGGCTCGATGCGCATCCAGACGCCTCCATCGAACGCGTCGTCTTCGATGTCTTCGAGGACGCGGACCTGCTCCGCTACGAGCGCCTGCTCTACACATGACCCATCAAAAAAATAAAACGCCTGACCGGCTGGTCGGGCGTTTTGTTTTTGTGTCAGGCTTGCAGCATCTTGCGGATGACCTGCTTCGTATGGTCGGACAGGCCGTCGGCGAGGTCGAGGGCCTGGGTCAGGAATTCCTTGAAGGCGTCGACTTCTTTGTGGTCGATGGCCAGCGGCACGAAGTCGAAGTTGCTCGGCTTCGCGATTTTCGTCGCGACGAGGTACTCGAACTTCTCGCGCGGCTTGCGGCGGCCCTTGATGATAGCGTCGATTTCCTCTTTTGTCGTAACTTTCTTCATCACGTAGCGCATGGCGGGATCCATGAGCAGGTGGTAGCGCTGCTCGTAGATGTACTCCTGCAGCTCCTGCGGGAGGTCGCAGAGCATGTTGGCGACGGCCTGCGTGATCTGGCGCTTGTCGTAGGCGTCGAGCAGCGGCGCAATGAGCTTCTCGAGGCGACGGTAGAAGAAGACAGTCGAGCGGCTGACGCCGAAGAGCTTCGAGACGGCCGTGTTGACGTCGACGCCGGAGCCGTAGAAGGACTCTTCCTTCTCGAGGCGGGCCATCTCGCTGTAGCAACGGATGCGGATGGCGGAGTCTTCCTTGGCGCGCTGGGCGATGTTCGTCAAGATGACGATGCGGCGCGCCGTCGGCGCTGTGATCTGCCCGTGCTGGTAGACTTTGCACGGGATGCGCAGGTATTTCTCGTCGTGCGTGACTTCGTAGAGCTCATGGTAGACGAGCGTGCGCGTGTGGCCGCCGAGAATCATGTAGCTGCCATCCTCCTGCTCCCAGACTGTGCAGGGGTGCCAGAGGCCGTACTTGTAGATGGACTGGAAGATCAGCGCGTACTGGTCCGGCTGCGGACGGCCGAAGAAATTCCAGTCATCCGGCGCGGGGTGAAGCTTATCAAGGTCGATGAGCTGCTCGTGATGTGCGGGCAGCAGCGTGTCGACGCGGTCGGGGTCCTCCGCGTGCTGCGGCGCGACGGCTGCGGCCGGCTTAGCCATCAGCTCCTTGAGCGCGGCGATGCGCTCCGGCGACATCGCGCTCGCTGCCGACGGCGCGCTGGACATGGCGCCGACGTCAGCAAAGTCCGGCGTCTTCTTGGTGGAGATGAAGAATGATTTTCGCTTAGCCAATTCGAGTCAATACCTCCTCTACGAGTTTGGAATAGGCGCGCGTCGCCTTGCCCGACGGATAGGCCTCCGTGACGGGCAGATGGCGGCTCTCGGCCTTGTGGGCGTCCTCGGAATGGGGGACGATGGTCTCGAGAATCAACGGCGCGTACTTCGCGCGGATCTGCGGCACGTAGTCGTGCGCGACAGCCGTGCGCATGTTGACGGCCTCGAAGAAGATGCCCGCGACGCAGAGGTCAGGATTCGCATGGCGGATCTTCGAAGCGTAGCCGAGCACCGTGTCGACACCGTCGACGGAGTCGTCGGCCGCATTGACGGGGATCATGAGGTATTGCACGGCGCGCATGATCTGGGCAATCTCATTGTCGACGGCCGGACGGCAATCGAAGATGATGTAGTCGTAAAGGCCGTCGAGCTCCTGGATGAGCACCTTGTAGGCATTGATGCCGAGCATGACCGCCTCGAGAAGCGTCTTCGTCGTGGCCGTGTAGCGGTCGTCGTTCGGGATGATGTCGACATTCTTGTTCTGCGTGGCGAGCACGAAATCGCGGAGCGGCTTCGGGTCGTCCGACAGGATGTTGAGCACGGCCGCGCTCAGCTGGATTGCGCCGCGGTACTCCTTCGGATGGTAGCCAAAGCGCTTCGAGAGATTGCCCTGCGGGTCCGCGTCGATGAGCAGGACCTTGTAGTCCCGGCGCCCCAAGAGGTCCGCAAAGGCCGCCGCCGAAGTCGTCTTGCCGACGCCGCCTTTGTGTGAACAGAATGCGATAGTCTTAGCCATAAAGATAGATACTCCTTCTCCGCCGCTCGCGAGGACGCGGCCTCTGTACTTCTGGACCAGGAGCTCGAGCGCCTCATCGACGAGCGCTGTCTTCTGTGTGCCCGTCACCTCCGCAATGCGGTCGAGCTTCTCGTACAGCACCTTCGACACCGACGTCGAGAACCGGGTCCGGGGATTGTTTCGCGACATACTCCCCCTGCTTCCTGAAAATCTTCGAGTTCGTGTACGGCTCTGCATTGTTACAGTACAAAACCTTCATACAAAAATTATACCATCTTCGCGGGGGAAAGACAATGCAGATGCAAAAAAGTCCAGTGCTGGACTTTTTGGTCGGACTGGACTTTTTGAGGTTCGTATGGTCGGACTGTCGGACTGTGGTCAGACTATCGTCGGGCGACTGTCGGACTTTTGCCGAACTCCGATGGTCGTGGCTCAGTCGCTTGCGAGCTTGCGCACGGCGGCAGAGAGCAGCTCGGTGCCGCGCACGATGTCCTCGAGCTTGGCGAGTTCTGCTGGGTTGTGACTGATGCCCGCGCGGCACGGGATGAAAAGCATGGCCGTTGGCGCATAGTCGGCCCAGTGCATGCTGTCGTGGCCCGCGCCGCTCATCATCCTGCGGCAGGGAATGGCGAGCTCCTTGGCCGTCTCCTCGAGCAGATTGACGAGTGCCGCGTCCATGCGGGCCGGCTGCTCCTTGCTGATTAGTTCGATGTCGTAGGTCAGCTGACGCCTCTCAGCGATGGCCTCGATATCCTGGCGGACTGCCTGCTCGACAGCATCCTTGGCCTCCGCGGAGATGCTGCGGATGTCGACGCCAATCCGGACTTCGCCCGGGATGACATTCATAACGCCTGGCGTGACTTGCAGGACGCCGACCGTGCCGACAACAGGCGCTTCTGTGTAAGACGAGGCCTCGCGTTCAACGGCCAGCACGGCTTCTGACGCCGCGCAGAGCCCGTCGTGGCGCAGGTTCATCGGCGTCGCACCGCTGTGATCGGCACTGCCATGGAAGTTGACGTAGAAGCGCGTCGGCGCCGCGATGCCCGTGACGAGGCCGATGGGCAGGCCCTCATGCTCGAGAACCTTGCCTTGCTCGATGTGCAGCTCGAGAAAGGCTCGCAGGGGCCTCGTGTACCGGGCCGACTCGATATGGTCGGGGTCAAGATGGCGACTCTTGAGCACCTCGTAGAGTGTATGGCCTTCCTTGTCGTGCAGCCGCAGCAGGTCATCGTGCGAGAGCTCGCCGCGCATGGCCCGACTGCCGAGCGTCGCCGCCGAGAAGCGGCTCGACTCCTCACAGAGGAACAAGACAACCTCGAGTGGCCGCCGCGGCGTGAAGCCGTCCTCCCGCATCGAGCGGACCGTCTCGATCGCCGCAAGGATGCCGATAATGCCGTCGAAGTTGCCGCCTTCCGGCACACTGTCGCCATGCGAACCGAACATAACAGCGGGAAGGCTCTCATCTGCGCCATTCACATGGCCGATGACATTGCCGAAGGCATCCTCGCGCAGTTCCATGCCCGCCTCGCGCATCAAGCCCATCAGATACGCGCGCCCCTGCCAGTCCGCATCCGTGAACGCCAGCCGGTTGATGCCCTTCCCCTGCGCCGTTATGCCTTTGAGTGCAGCAAGTTGCTGTTGTATACGTTGTCTTGAAATCATGAATCGATCGCCTCATTTACTATGGTATACATGTTCTTCTACATTCAGTAGTTTACGACTTTTGGCATCTGTTGACAACTTAATTGAACAGTTGCAAATGAATGTTGTTTATGATAGAATAAAACGTAATTTCGATAGCAAAGGAGCTAATGGTCACGGGACAGGACTATTGGCTCCTTTTCGTTTGGAAAAGGGAAGGTGACTTGATGGCAGCGATATCATTTGTTATTTCAGGTGATTCGTTCATCACGCAGCGCTTGCCACATGATGCAGCGCGTCAGGCATTGCGAGATTACTTACAGCAATTTGATGTCCGTTTCACGAATTTTGAGGTGCTGGTACACGATTTTGAAGTATATCCTGCACCTGTCAGTGGTGGGACTTGGGCTGTTGCTCGCCCGGATGTGATTGACGATCTCCAGTATCTCGGCTTCAATATGATGACTTGGGCCAATAACCATATCATCGATTGGAATCTTGGCGGCATCCTCACGACCATGCGCCATCTGGATGAACATCATTGCCTCCATGCTGGCGTAGGGCGCAACCTCGAAGAGGCATCCCAACCGAAGTATCTCGATACACCAGCAGGACGGGTCGCTATCATCGGCGTGACATCAACAATGAGCCCGTGGGGAATGGCCAGCATGCCGAGGGCCGATGTCTTGGGCCGTCCAGGCGCGAATGTCTTGCGTTACGAGACAACTCATTTCATCAAGCCGGAAGAATTCCAGCATTTCCAGGACTTGATTGACCAGACGGATGTCAATGCCAATCGCAAGCTAAATGAAAAGGAAGGCTTTGCAAAACCGGTGGAAGGTGGTTGCTTTGTAGGCAATATCCGCTTCGAACCCGGTGAACCAGGGACTAAGACGCGCATGAACCGCACCGATGCAGAACGACTGCTTCGCTCTATCGCAGAGGCTCGCCGTCAAGCGGATGTTGTACTCGTCAGCCATCATTCCCATGAGCGCAAGGGGATGGATAAGGAACTGCCAGCAGACTTTTGCCGGGACTTCGCACATCTCTGTCTGGAACATGGAGCGGATGCCTACATCGGTCATGGGCCGCATATTTGGCGTGGCATTGAAATCTATCAGGGCAAGCCGATATTCTACAGCCTTGGTGATTTTATCTTTCAGAATGATTCGGTTGAACGTCAGCCGACGGAATTCTATGATCTGTATAATCTCGGTCCTGAGGCAACTGTTTCCGACGGACTGGATAGCCGCAGTGGGCATGGGACGCGTGGCTTAGCTGCCGACCCGCGTGTCTACCAATCCGCACTTCCTTCTTTTTCGATTGAAAACGGCAAGCTTTCTGATATCGTTTTGCGTCCAATCTCGTTGGGATTTGATTTCTCGCGTGGGCGCAAAGGGCGTCCGTACTTCTCGGATAAAGAGGACGGAGAACGGATTCTTGCCCATATCGCTAAATTATCACGTGCCTACGGCACAACCATTCAGATTGAACAGGGGGTGGGGCATATCTCGATGTCATAACGCACTTTTCCTGTAACATAAAAGGAGTGGTTTTATTTGGTTACCTTAATGCTTCTGGCTGGTGTTTTGATTGTCTGTGCTGTCGTAGTAGCACTCGTCAAGGGCTGGGATGCTCGCGTTACTCTGATTGGTGCTGGCCTGCTCATGGCCTGTATCGGCGGCATGCCCATGGCTCCGCTCAATGCCTTCGCGAAGAGCATGACCAATAGTGGTCTTATCCAGGCTGTTTGTTCCGTCATGGGTTTTGCCATGGCTGTGCGCTTCACAGAATGCGATAAGCATCTGATTAACGCCATGGCCTCCGTGATTTCGCGCGTCCGTTTCTTCCTGATCCCGGGTGTCGTCATCTGTACGTATCTCGTCAACATCGCGCTGCCGAGTGCAGCTGGCACGGCTGCTGCTGCTGGCGCCATCTTCATCCCACTGCTCATGGCAGCAGGTGTCGGCCCCGCGCTTGCGGCAGCCGCCGTCAAATGCGGCACGTACGGCAGCATGTTGAATCCGGGCCTTGCCCACAACCCGTTCGTCGCCAAGATTGCCGGTGTCGATGTCATGGATGTCATTGCGTTTCATTATAAAGCAAATATCGCATCCCTGATTGTCGCTACGATATGTATTACCGTGATTGCGCACATTCTCAAGGAAGACAAAGGACATATCCCCGAGCACTTGAAGGTCGACGCGAATTTCAAGGTCAATCCCCTTTTTGCCTTGATGCCAGTCGTCCCAATCTTGATTCTGTTGCTCGGTTCTACGGGCTTGATTCCCTTCTTGAAGATGGGTGTACCGCAGGCCATGATCATCGGTGCCATTCTGACGCTGGTCGTGACAAGAACAAAGCCGAAAGATCTGTCCGATGCTTTCTTCGATGGCATGGGCATGGCATACGGCAAGATTTTAGGTATCATCATTTCAGCAGGCGTATTCGTTTCTGGCTTGACGACGATTGGCTTGGTAAAATGGTTTATCGATATCATGCTGAACAATCCGGCTATCGTAAAGCTCTGCGCCGCACTTGGCCCCTTTATTCTCGGTCTTCTGGTCGGCTCTGGCGATGCGGCAACCTTCGCCTTCAATGAGGCCATCACACCGTATGCACCAGAGTTTGGCATGTCGCAGGTCCAGATGGGCAGTATGGCGACGCTCGGCGGTACGCTTGGCCGCACGATGTCGCCGATCGCTGGCGCGACCATCATCTGCGCCGGTATCGCTGGTGTCAATCCGATGGAGATCACGAAACGCAATGCCATCCCGATGCTCTGCGCATTGACGGTCGGCATGCTGATCCTGCTCTTCTGATATACAGACAAGACGAGGTGCTGCGGAGCGGCACCTCTTTTTATAAGGAGGAATCATTATGGACTTGAAAGAGACAATCCTGAAATTCGCCGATGATGTGCAGGACGATATGGTGGCCTGCCGCCGTGACCTGCACGCACATCCAGAGCCGGGCTGGACGGAATTCCGCACGGCAGCCAAAGTCGCCAAGACGCTCGCCGAGCTCGGCTACACGGTCAAGACGGGAGCCGACACCATCCGCGAGGATGCCATGATGGGCGTGCCGTCGGCTGAGAAGCTCGCCAAGGAGCAGCAGCGCGCCATCGCAGAGGGGGCCGACCCCGACTGGGTCAAGAAGATGGACGGCGGCCGCACGGGCGTGCTCGGCGTCATGAAGTTCTCCGAAGACGGTCCAGTCGTCGCCGTGCGCTTCGACATGGACTCCAATGATGTGACGGAGACGACGGAAGCTGCGCACCGCGCCAACAAGGAGGGCTTTGCCTCCTGCCATGCGGGCGCCATGCACGCCTGCGGCCACGACGGCCACACGACCGTCGGGCTGGCTCTTGCCAAACTGCTGGCCAGCCTCAAGTCGGAACTGCGCGGCACGATCAAGCTCTGCTTCCAGCCCGCAGAGGAAGGCGTGCGCGGTGCGCATGCGATGGTCGAGAGCGGCATCGTCGACGACGTCGACTACATGCTCGGCGCGCACTTCGGCTTCAAGATGCGCAAGACGGGCACCGTCGCCTGCAACGTCACGGGCTTCCTTGCGACGAGCAAGTACGACGCGCACTTCCAGGGCGTCCCGGCACACGCCGGCGCTGCGCCAGAACAGGGTAAGAACGCGCTGCTGGCCGCTGCCTGCGCCGCGCTCAACCTGCACGCCATCTCGCGCCATTCCGCCGGTGCTTCGCGCATCAATGTCGGCCGGCTCGACGCGGGCAGTGGCCGCAACGTCATCGGCGACAAGGCCCTGATCTGCCTCGAGACGCGCGGTGCGACGAGCGCAATCAATGCGTTCATGGAGACCGAGGCCCAGCGCATCCTCAAGGCTGCGGCCATGATGTACGACGTTGACGTGACTATCGAGAAAGTCGGCGGTGCAGCTGGCGGCAGCAACTCGCCAGAGCTCGCAGCCTTCCTCGAGAAAGAGGCCAATTCCCTCGGTATCTTCGAGGAAGTCGTCGGCGAGTGCCCGTTCGGCGCCAGTGAAGACTTCTCCTACTTCATGGAGCGCGTCCAGTCGCATGGCGGCCAGGCAGCCTACATGATGGTCGGGGCCGACCTAGCGGCAGGCCACCACGATTCCCACTTCGACTTCGATGAGCGCGCCCTCGGCTACTCGCTCAAGCTCATGGGCTGCGCCGTCTGCAAACTGCTGCTGAGCAAGTGACACCTGCCATCACCACAACCGCATCACGAGACGAACCGTCCGACTACCAGCCGACTCCTTCGTCATCCCAAAAGTCCAGTCTGACTCAAAAAGTCTAGTGCTGGACTTTTTGCATAGGAAAAAGTCTGCATCCATGGTACAATATCCCTGTTCAGACAACAGAAAGGAGACTATATTTCGTGATATCCGAAAAGAAACAACCAGGCGTGCCCGAGCAGCATGCGACGCGGGCCATCTTTTTTGTCGGGGGATTCGGCGCAGCCTCATGGGCGCCGCTCGTTCCACTCTTGAAGGCGCGGCTCGGCATCGCAGAGGACGTGCTCGGCATGCTGCTCTTGTGCATCGGCATCGGCTCGCTCTTGACGATGCCGTTGTCGGGTGCGGCAGCAGTCCGACTCGGCTGCCGCAAGGTGCTGACAGCGGCGGGGCTCGTCTACGCTGTCCTGCTGCTCTTGCTCTGCACGGTATCGTCGTTCGGCATGGCCGTGCCGCTACTGCTGATCTTCGGCGCGACGATGGGCTGTATCGATGTCGTCGTCAACATCCAGGCTGTCATCGTCGAGAAAGCAGCGGGGCGCCGCCTCATGAGCGGCATGCACGCGCTCTGGAGTGTCGGCGGCTTCGCGGGTGCCGGGCTCTTCGGCATCTGGGTCGGCACCTTCTCGCTGACGCCGCTGCTCTCGACCATCATCGCGGCCGCCATCATGGTGCTCGTGACGCTCGCGGCTTCGCGCCATCTGCTGCCCTACGGCGGCGATGCCGGCGGCAAGCTGCTCGCGCTGCCGAAGGGCATCGTGACCTTCGTCGGCATCATTGCCTGCATCGCCTTCCTCGTCGAGGGCGCCATCATGGACTGGGGCGGTGTCTTCCTGACGACCGTGCGCCACTTCGACATGTCCCTCGCCGGAACGGCCTTCACCGTCTTCTCGGCGGCCATGCTGACGATGCGCCTGCTCGGCGACTGGACCGTGCAGAAGCTCGGCCAGGAGCGCGTCGTCATCGGTGGCAGCCTGCTGGCCGTCGCCGGCTTCCTTCTCGTCATCTTCGCCGCTGAGCCTGTGCTGCTCTACCTCGGCTTCTTCGCCATCGGCATCGGCTGCGCCAACGTCGTGCCCGTCTTCTTCTCCCTGCTCGGCAAGCAGCGTGTCATGCCCGTCAGCCTCGCTGTGCCGGCCGTCAGCACACTCGGCTACCTCGGCATCCTCATGGGCCCCGCCGTCATCGGCTTCATCGCCCATCAGACCAGCCTCTACACCGCCTTCGGCCTGCTCGCCTTCCTCGTGCTGCTGCAGTCCATCATCGCCGCCTATGTCTACCGCCATATCCTAGATTGATGATTTAGGTTGCCTATCATAAACGCATACAAAAGAGAACGCCTCGGAAGATCTGCCTTCCAAGGCGTTCTCTTTGTTTACGCAGATGGTTTCACGACCTTCACCAGCACGATCTCCGGTGCCGGCCCGATGCGGAAGCGCTGGCCCCAGGCGCCGTAGCCGCTGGAGACGATGGCCAGCAAATGGCCGAAGTGGCGGGCCCCGTAATCGAGGGGGAAGATGCGCCTTGTCACGAAGCGGTTTGGCCAGAACTGGCCGGCGTGCGTGTGGCCGGCGAAGTAGAGGTCCATGTCGCGGGAGGATGCCTGCTCGATGCGCAGCGGCTCGTGTTCCATCGCGATCGTGAAGGCGTCCGGCTCCGCCTGCGGAAACTGGGCATGCGGGGCGATCATGTAATCTTCCAGACCGACAAGCGAGATGCCAGCCGCCAGATGCACCGTGCCGCCGCGCAGGCAGCGCACGCCGCTTTGCTGCAGCCGGTGCTGTTCCTTATTGAGGTTCAGCCCGTACGTGTCGTGGTTGCCGAAGACCGCAAAGACGCCCCACGGCGCCTTTAGCCCCTCGAAGCCCTTGAAGCTGCGGTCGCGCAGCACATAACTGAGGTTGCCGTCGATGATGTCGCCGCCGAGCAGGATGAGGTCCGGCCGCAGCTTCATCATGTCGCGGCGCAGCTCTGCCGCGAACGACCGGCCGAGCACCGCGCCGAGGTGGATGTCGCTCGCAAAGGCCACCGAGAATTCCCGCTCTATGGGCTTCGCCGTCTTCATCTCGACGATGCGCACCACCGGATGACGCGCGCGCCAGCTGCCGACTGCGAGCAGCAGGGCAAGGACCAGCAGTGCGGCCCTGCCGTAATAGACCGCAAAGACCGACTGCCACCAGTCCAGCCCAAAGCCGAACGGCTCAGCAAGGCAGACAAGCCAGACGATGAAGGCGGGCACGAGCAGCATCGTCATGTAATAGCCGTAGACAAACCAGTAGCCGCCGACCCGCGCCAGCAGCCGCGACACCCGCAGGGGCAGGTGATTCGCAAGGATGTTCGGCACGAGATAGATGAACGGCAGCAAAAGGAAAAGCAGGAGCAGGCCGTGCGCCGGGACCGGCAGCGCCCAGCGCAAGAGAAGCCACTGCCCCAGTCCCGAGAGCTCGCCGAGCCCCCAGAGAATCCAATAAAAGGTATAGCGATGTTTCAATACAATTCTCCAGACTTTATGTATGCAACAGAACGATGAGAGCGATTCACACGCTCATCTCCGTCTTGATTCGACAGAATGCCGCAAAATCCTGCTGACAGCTGCTACAGAGAACCCCAACGATGTTCCATCAAAAAGTCCAGTGCTGGACGTTTCGGGCGCCAAATTCAACCTTACTGGATACACAACAGCTGTTATGGCAGGAAACTTTGAGCAGCATGGCGAATCGTATCCATACAGAATGATACGGAATTGTAACTATCGGAGGATGCGATGGACATAAATCTACATGATACTGTTGCCTGGTACTTTACCATCATAAATGCAGCAGCCATAGCTGCCTATGGCTGGGACAAACTGTGCGCCATCCGCAAGTGGTGGCGTGTACCGGAGCTAACGCTGCTCGGCATAGCAGCCATTGGCGGCAGCGTGGGGGCTCTGCTGGCGATGAAGCTGTTTCACCACAAGACACTGCATCTGAAATTCAAGTACGGCGTGCCGCTGATACTGGTGCTGCAGGTAGCGGCCCTTGTCTATCTGCACATGCCGAGATAATGCGATACAGAAGCGTGAGGTGGTGTTGAAGGACATATATGAAGAAAAACTGTTTCATCGCGATTGACCTTAAGTCATTCTACGCATCAGTGGAATGTGTGGAGCGTGGGCTTGATCCGCTGACTACTAATCTGGTGGTAGCCGATGAGAGTCGTACGGAAAAGACCATATGCCTTGCCGCCACACCGGCCATCAAATCATATGGTGTGCCAGGACGGGCACGGCTTTTCGAAGTCATACAGAAAGTCAAAGCAGCTAACAGCATGCGCCGCTTCTACGCACCGGGCAGGAAGCTCACAGGAACGTCGCATGACGCGACCGAACTGGCCAACAATCCAAATCTCGCCATAGACTACATCGTGGCACCGCCCCGTATGGCATTTTACATGGACTACAGCGCACGCATCTATAAGGTGTACCTGCGCTACATCGCGCCGCAGGACATACATACCTATTCCATCGATGAAGTGTTCATCAACGCCGCGCCGTATCTCGATACCTATAAGATGACGGCACATGACCTAGCCATGAAGCTTGTGCGAAAGGTGCTAAAAGAGACGGGCATCACCGCTACCGCAGGCATTGGCACGAATCTGTACTTGGCAAAAATCGCCATGGATATCGTCGCAAAGCACATACCGCCAGATCCGGATGGCGTGCGGATTGCCGCACTCGATGAAATGAGCTATCGGCGGAAGCTCTGGGCGCATACCCCGCTAACGGACTTCTGGCGCGTGGGCAAGGGCTATGCCGAAAAGCTTGCCAACATGGGCCTTTATTCCATGGGCGATATTGCTCGCCGTTCCTTAGATGCGCAGGGAGAGAAGGAGCTCTACCGAGTCCTCGGCGTCAATGCCGAACTCTTGATCGACCATGCCTGGGGCTATGAGCCCTGCACGATGGAAGCCATCAAGGCGTATCGTCCCGCCTCCACAAGCGTCAGCAACGGCCAGGTACTTCACTGCCCCTACACGAATGAACAGGCAAGGCTCATCGTCTGGGAGATGGCCGACCAGATGATACTGGACCTCGTTGCCAAGAAGCTCATGACAAGTCAGATTGTCTTGGACATAGACTACGATATCGAAAACATCGCATGCCCATAGAAAAACGAGCCGTACAGTTCGCCCCCTTCGCAGCCCTGACCGGCTACGAAGAAGTCGTCAAAGAGACGATACAAAGGCATGGAGACGAGATTACACGCAAGATGTAATACTATTTCATTCAGGAGTGATTCTTATGAAACTGGGAAGGAAAGGATTCGCAGCATTAGGAAGAACATTTATTCTGACAACCTGTATTGTGCAACCTATAGGATATACCGCAGAAATCACAGCACCAGCGAAACCTATTTATATGGTCAATAAAGGTACGCAATATTTTGATAGTACAAGCGGAAGTACTTCCTTGCTGGATATGCAGGCTCGTTGGGATGATGCAACGCATAACTTCCATGTATATTCTTTATCCGAGAATTCATCTGCTAGTGCTACATCATCCAATACCAGCTCTACATTATCATCACGGATTAATCAGTACTCGCCGCGTATGCCGATGGATCAAGCTAGAATTGGTGGCATCGGCATTGGTGACTCAATAGACTACGTAAAATCCATTTATGGTGAGCCTACATATGTAGGCCAAAGAGGAAAGAATTACCTTTATGATGGCTTATACGCTTACGACATGACATACGGTGATTCCTTTAAGCTCAGTGTAGTCGAGAATTCGGATGGCACAGAAGAAGTCATTGATATTGCTTCCACTGCCAATAATGGATTAGCAATGCCATGTGGAATAAAAGTCGGCTCATCTATCGGGGAAGTCTATAAGAACTTTGGCATGCCTTGGCGAATAAATTCCGCAAAAAGTATTGAGCGGAACTATGTGTATCGCACGCAGTATTCACCTAAAGTAGTATTTACTACAAATCAGCAACATACTATCACGCGTATCACAATTATTGGTATGGAGTAAAACGTTTCGTTGAAAAAGTGGTGAGCAGATTGGAACGAATCAAAGGAACTGTCAATCTTTTTGGCCCCTTATCTTTAATCGACTCGACCGTCTCTGCCAATCCAACTCATGGAAGACCACACCGCTTTCCTTCAGCCACATGTACACGGTAGGCCGTGAAGCATGGCAGATGCGCATGAGCTCGGATACGGAGTGGATCTCGCGGTTCTGGTACTTTTTGACAAGCTCGTCCCAGTCGGCGGGTTTTTTCTTTTTCTGCCTGCCCTTGTAGATGCCCTTAGCCTTGGCGATGGCGATGCCCTCGGCCTGACGCTGCAACATGATCTTGCGCTCGAAGGTGGCAATGGCCGCAAAGACCGTCATCGCCAATTCGCCGGCAGGGGTGGATGTATCAAAATTCTCTTTGAGCGAGATGACCTGCACACCTTTCTCGCGAAGGTCCTGGATGATATCGAGCAAGTCCTTCGTGCTACGAGCTAAGCGTGAAAATTCCGATACATAGATGGTATCGCCTTCACGCGCAAAATCGATCATAGCTCTCAATTGTGGTCGCTCGGTATTTTTGCCAGACAATTTATCTTTATAAATACGTTCTACGTTTGCCTTCTCCTTCAACTCGATGATCTGCCGTTCTTCATGCTGCTCAACTGTTGAGACCCTGACATAGCCAATTTTCATGAATATTCCCTCTATAGTATAAAAGAACTTCTAGACATACTATGATATATTGTTCATTATAGCATATTTTACAATTTGATTCGCACTGTAAATGCATTTTGTACCTATCAAAATAGGGCACGCGCTAATTTTATACTACGCAAAAAGGCACGTACTACAGTTCTGTAGCACGTGCCTTTTGCTATTCCTTATAATTTCGATGCCTTCGGTGCTCACATCAATTTCTTCTCATCCTTTGAGGTGGCCTCCTTCAACCTCTTTTTTTCCTTCGAAGTATGGGATAAGTTCACTTGGTACGATCCAAAAAGCGTGAATCGGTTATCAGCGATGGCAGGCAGTTCTTTGATATCCTGTTCGACCTCAGAAGCCTCTAAGGCCGAAACATCGCTTTCCAACGGCTTGGAGGTATCGATAGGTTGTTCAGATGCGATTACGACTCGATGCGCTTCTTGCATCGAGTCCGAGAGCCCCGCCCCGCAATTCGAGCAGAATTTAGCGTGATCTGGCATCTTGGTACCGCAGTTCTTACAATACATCATATACATCTCCCTTCCGGAAATCTTTTCACTCGGCAAAGAAAATTCACCCGGTGAATTTTCTAGGTCCAGCAGCAGATCGTTCCAGCATAGATACAAGAGCGAAAGGGATTGCCCTCAGCTATTGCCAAAATGCAATCCATTGCTCGTGGAAACCTGCCTAAGGACGTGTCCCTTTTATTATACCCGAAAAAGGCCGGCAAGGCTAGTCATGTTGCCCCAGGAAATAGACACATGAATCTAACCAGCGGGCAAACTGCTGATAATATTACAAATTAGCGCCATGTATGTGGCTATTTTGTATCACTACGGATGACATCCTTCATTTAGGTAAAGGAAATTCACCCGGTGAATTTTTATCCTGCTCGTGTAGCGCCTCAAGATCTGTTCAGAAAAAAATAGCCAGCTCCGCGGCATACTAGATGCACCGGCGGAGCTGGCCTTTCTATGTCTGATGGTAACACAAGCCATCTGGACCTGCAAGCACTGCTATCTAAGAAGACGTCAGTCCAGATAGCCCATCTCGATCTCATCGACCTTGTTGTTCTCGATCTCGAAGACTAGGCCGATGCTCTTGTCTTCATCGCAGTAGTAGATGTACTTGTCGCCACGGATTTTGTCGGGCTCGCCGTAGGCTGCCTTCACGGCATCAAGAGTGGAGCCGACTTCGATGCCAGCGGCTGTCTTAATACCATTATGGCGGGAAATCTCGATGTGGCGCACATAGCCGTCTACGAACTTCAATTCGAAGGAATCACCGTACTCGTATTCCGTGACCTCGCCATTCCACAGCGAATGGTGTTTCGTCTCCACCTCAGTCGGCGTGCCGTATACCTGTTGGACATAGTCCGCAGAGGCGCCGTACTCAATCCCGCCAGCAACAAGCGCTGACGACGGGACAGCGGCCGCGCAGATCGTCGTGCTCATCGTCAAGGCAGCACCAACAGCCAGTGAAGGAATCCATTTTTTCATCAAGATCATCTCCCTTTTCATGCATTCAATAAAATAATCTCTTTTATTCAATATACATTATCTATATGGAATCTACATGAAACAGCGACTGCGCTCAAAAATGATACCGTTCCAGCACGGCTACAATAGCGGAAGAACTGCTTTCTCTTGCCAATCATGTCGGAAATACCTGCGAAAGATTTCGCTTGCATCTGACGGTAGACATCTTTCATAGTGCCAACGCTGACATATTAGCAGAAATCATATTGACAATCATCTATGTGTATCCTATAATAGACGCATAGAAATTCATCAATATGACATAGCCAGACAATCAGGAATAAGACGCCTGATTTTTCTTCTAACTTATATATTGATGTATTTGAATTTATGAATAATACGGATTAACGGAGGGATTCTCATGAAGAACATCGAGATTTTTGAACCTGCTATGTGCTGCTCTACCGGACTTTGCGGCCTGAGTGTTGATCCAGAGTTGCTGCGGATCTCCACGGTGCTCAACACACTGAAGGAGAGAGGCATCGAGGTCAAGCGCTACAATCTCACCAATGCCCCGATGGAGTTCGTCAAAAATAAGGTGGTCAGTGAATTCGTCAAAGTCTATGGAGCAGATCGCCTGCCTGTTACCGTTGTGGATAGCGAGCTTGCCATTTCCGGCCGCTACCCGACCAACGAAGAATTTACCGAATGGCTGTCCCTGCCGCAGGATCTGCTCGGCAAGCAGGAGTGCTGCTGTGATGGAGGATGCTGCTGATGGAACCATTTGCACTGAGCAAGCTCCATCTGACGCAGTACCTGTTCTTCACCGGCAAGGGTGGTGTCGGCAAGACCTCTACCGCCTGTGCAGTGGCCACCAGCCTTGCAGACAGTGGCAAGCGCGTGCTGCTCGTCAGCACCGACCCTGCCTCCAACTTGCAGGACGTCTTCGCCATGGAGCTTCATAGCAAACCGACGCCAATCACAGAAGTGCGGGGACTTTCTGCGGCCAATCTGGATCCCATCGAAGCGGCGGCAGAGTACCGCGAAAGCGTGATTGCCCCCTATCGCGGGGTTTTACCGGATGCGGCGATTGCCAACATGGAAGAACAGCTTTCCGGCTCCTGCACCATCGAGATCGCAACGTTCAACGCATTTGCCAACTTCATCACGGATGAAGCCATCCAAAAAAGCTACGATCACATCATCTTTGATACGGCTCCAACAGGGCACACGCTGCGGATGCTGCAGCTGCCGTCCGCATGGAGTAATTTCATCAACGAGAGCACCCATGGTGCCTCCTGCCTTGGGCAGCTGTCCGGTCTGGAAGAAAAGAAAGCCGTCTATAAAACGGCAGTTGATACCCTGGCAGATGGCGGCAAGACCATGCTGCTTTTAGTGACACGACCGGAAACCGCGCCGCTGCAGGAAGCCAATCGCGCCTCCTGCGAACTGCGGGAACTTGGCATCCAGAATCAGCTGCTGATCGTCAACGGCGTGCTCATGCAGCATGATGATGCGCTGTCCTCTGAGCTGTACCGAAAGCAGCAAGCCGCGCTTGCCGATATGCCTGCGGAACTGAAAAAGCTGGCACAATACGCCGTACCGCTTCGCGCGTATCCCATCACCGGCATTGCCAACATCCGCGCCATGCTGACAGAGGACTGCTTCGAGCAGCAACAGCAGGCTGAGATTGATCGGACAAAGCTGCATCGGCTGAACGACCTCGTGAACACGCTGGACGCAGAGAACAAAAAAGTCATCTTTACCATGGGCAAAGGCGGCGTCGGCAAGACAACGATTGCCGCCGCGATCGCGCTGGGACTTGCAAAGCGCGGCAAGAAAGTCCATTTGACGACCACCGACCCCGCCGCACATCTGAAATTCGTCCTGTCCGAACAGGATGGTATCACCATGAGCCACATCGACGAAGCAGCCGAACTGAAAAAGTATCAGGAAGAAGTGCTGTCAAAAGCGCGGCAAAACGGCCTATCCGGCGAGGATATCGCCTATATCGAGGAAGACCTGCGCTCTCCCTGTACGCAAGAGATTGCCGTGTTCCGCGCCTTTGCCGAAGTGGTGGAGAAAGCAGATGATGAAATCATCGTGATCGACACCGCACCCACGGGCCATACGCTGCTACTGCTGGATTCCACGGAAAACTATGATCGCGAAATCCGTCGCACAAAGGGAGAGACGCCCGAATCCGTCAAGCATCTGCTACCGAGATTGAAGGGCAAAGAAACCGAAGTCATCATCGTGACCCTCCCCGAAGCAACGCCAGTCTATGAGGCAATGCGCTTGGAAGACGACCTGAAGCGAGCCGGCCTTTCAGCAAACTGGTGGGTCATCAACCAATCCTTCGCGCTTACCGGCAGCAGCAACCGAACGCTAGCAGTCAAAGCCAATAATGAGGCAGAATGGATCAACAAGGTAGATCAGCATACACATGGTAAGACCGTGCTGCTGCCCTGGCATCCAGAAGAAGTCAAAGGCGATAAGCTCTTATCCCTGTAATCGCTGTATGCCACAGCAAAAAATTCGACGGGTGAATTTCCTTCATCATGGTAAAGGAAATTCGCCCGTCGAATTTTTGTTTATCATCAAACATCCTTCCGTTTTGTCATCGTCGTGCATCTCCACCGTCATCGTGCAAAAAGCCCCACTTTTGGCACAATCTTATCGAAAAGACCCTTCTATTGCAAAGCATCCTCATCCGCGGACAAGATCTCTGACCAGCTTCTCTTGAGCTGAATGCCGCCGCGTCCAGGTTTGAGAACAATCTCGCCCTCTGTCACGAGTTCCTGACAGACATGGCGAATCTGACTTTCTGGGACCTCCAGATTTCGTGCTAAGGAACGGCGTCCCAAGTGCTGGCCAATGCGCGCGGCTATTGCTAGCTCCCGCATAACAACAGTCTTCAGTGTCTCTCCACCGGCAGTTTGTTTCCCCTGCCGATTCCGCACGGATGCAATGGCAGCAGAAAAGTTCGGCGGCAAATCTTCCGGGCGCGGATTGCCGTCACAGACATTGGCCAGATATTCGACGACATTCTGCAATTCGCGGATATTGCCCGGCCAGCTGTACTGGAGTAAGATCGGCAGGATTCCCTCCATCCACTCCCGTGTCTCTCGCACGCCCATGTCCAGGAAGAACGATTGGAGAAAGGTAGAGACCAGCACGGGGATATCCTCTTTCCGTTCGGCGAGTGGTGGAAGCGTCAGCGGCAGGACGCTTAGGCGATAGTAAAGGTCCTCACGGAATCTGCCCTGACGAACGAGTTCCTTAAGGTCCTGATTTGTCGCTGCAATGATGCGCACATCGATATGGATGGGAACGGCGCTTCCCACGCGACGGATTTCACGCTCCTGCAAGACGCGCAAGAGCTTCACCTGAAAGGAAAGCGGGGCATCGCCAATCTCATCGAGGAAGATCGTCCCATGGTTGGCCCGTTCGAACAGTCCACTCGCACCATGTCTCGATGCTCCTGTGAAGGCTCCCTCCACATAGCCGAAAAGCTCCGAATCCAGCAGGGACTCGGTGATAGCAGCAAAATTAACGGCTACGAAGGGACCGTTTGCACGACCAGAAGCATTATGGATGCTCTGCGCCATCAGTTCCTTTCCCGTACCACTCTGCGCCTGGATGAGCACGGTGGAGTCCGAATCAGCAAAGCGCTTGGCGATGCGAATCGCTGACAGTAGCGAAGGAGCACTTCCCAGAACATCATCGAAGTGATAGACTGCCTGCAGGTTGACATCGGGGGATTGATGGCTTCGGGAGGACTCGACACGACTGAGTTCCTGTTCAAGCTGCGCAGCTCGATTCTTGTAACGCTGATTCTTATCGATGAGCTGAATGATATCGCGGACATACTGTGCCGAGAGGAAATCGGCATAATGGTCCAAGATCCTCATGCGTGACAGCATTTCACCCAGCGAGGTGATATCGATGAGCCGTGTCTTGATATCAACGATCTTCTCGATGGCAGGCGGCACAAAGCGAGACTCCCCGGGTGTTACCGCTACCTTTGCCACCTTCGGATCATCCATCCCAGGCGCAAATGCATAGTAGTTGAGATGATCGATGCCAAGGGTCTGCAACAAGGATATGGTATCGTTAGCACTCTGGAGGCAGTCATTGACGAGCAGGACATTCGTACCGGCAGGCAGTTCGAACAGCTTGTCGACCTCATGATAGTTGATGGAGCGCCGCGAAATCAGATAGGGGACGCCCTGCGACAGATGCGTATGGGCTTTCTGATAGGCCAGACGGCTCGTAAAAATGGCGAAGTCCGCTTTGATCCGTTGCGGAAGGTTGCCCTCTACATAATAGTTGCTGATATTGATGCGATTATCCAGCAGCCTATGGAGCTGCTCACGGCAACAATATGAGGTATCCCTGCCGAGAGCGATTAAAGCAATATGTTTCATGAATGACTTTCTCCTTATAAAACGGGGTATATCCCATAAAATGTTATCCCATTCCCATTATTATACCGCTTTTTATTGTCACTATGTATACATATTGATTCAAAACATCATTATATGTACTCACACAACGCACAAATATTGTTTTACATCCCAAATTTCGACTAAAGCCCATTTTTTTCGCGAAAAATGTCCATCGTTCAAAAGTTGGCACCTATCTTGCATTATAAATAGACGTGGCCATATCTTAGAACGTATATGCATCAAGCAACATCAGCAAGGGAGAGATTCTTATGGGAGAGAATAAGACACCCAAGGACGAAACGCCGAAAATCAAGGTTGGATGGGTAGGCTACGCTGCTTTCATCTTTGCCATCATCATCTTCTCTGGTATTTTCTCATCATCGGATAGCTGGCTCAAGGTATTCGACTTCAATGTGCTGAACGGTAAGTTCGGCACGATTCCGCCGGGAGCCGAAAAGGCTCTGGACTTCCGTGGTGCTGGCGGTACAGGTGCCCGCGATGGCTTCTTGTTCGCCATTGAGCTCATTCCAGCTGTCATCCTGGCTCTCGGTATCGTCAATGTCATTGATGGCCTCGGCGGCCTGCGTGCAGCACAGAAGCTCATGACGCCAATCCTGAAGCCTCTGCTCGGCATCCCGGGCATCACGGCTCTTGCCAGTATCGCCAACATGCAGAGCACAGACGCCGCAGCCGGCATGGTCAAGGAACTTTACGACCAAGGCGAGATTACAGACAATGAGCGCTCCATCCTGATTGCCTATCAAACCAGTGCTTCCGCTTTTATCACCAACTACTTCTCATCTGGCGCAGCCGTATTCAGTTACATGGTCGCACCAATCATCGTGCCAATCATCGTCATGTTCGTCTTCAAGATCATCGGCGGCAATTTGATGCGCATGTACTTGAAGATGTTCTACCGGAAAGATACGACTGGAGGGAATGCAAATGGCAACGCCTGAAACTGCAAAAAAGAAAAATGTCCTTGACCTCTTCATCGACGGTGCGCGCAATGGCTTTACGATTGGCACGACGAGCCTGCTGCCGAATGTCATCATGGCTTTCGTCATCATCCGCATTCTCGATGTCACAGGCCTCCTGCACATCATCGGCGTGATCTGCGCTCCAATCATGGCACTCTGGGGACTACCCGGAGAAGCTGCAACCGTGCTCGTCACGGCAATCATGAGCATGGGTGGCGGCATCGGTGTTGCGATGAGCCTCTTCACGAGCGGCATACTGGATCCGACACAGCTCACCATCCTTGTCCCGGCAATCTACTTGATTGGCAATCCGGTACAGAATGTCGGCCGCTGCCTCGGTATCTCTGGTGTCAACACCAAGCACTACGTTGCAATCATCAGCATCTGCTTCATCAATGCACTGCTCTCGATCTGGGCAATGCGCCTTATCCTGCTGTTCATCTAAGACATCTCAACAACATATCGAAAATACGTTCATCAAGTAATTTCATGAGAGGATGATGACTTTATGTCGAACCAGCCATTTTTCACGATGCTGCGCAATGCGCATCTCTACGCGCCTGAAGACCAGGGAATCCAGGACCTGTTGATTGCCGGAGAGAAGATTGCCGGCATCGGCAAAGGTATCGAAGCGCCGAAAGGCATCGAATGCCGTGAGATCGACCTCAAGGGCGCACGCGTCCTGCCAGGCTTCATTGATGGCCATGTCCACATGATTGGCGGTGGCGGTGAAGGCGGCTACCATACGCGCACACCGGAGCTCCTGCTCTCGAAAGTAACGACCTCCGGCGTCACGACCGTCTGCGGCCTGCTCGGTACCGATGGTACGACACGCCACGTCGAGAGCCTGCTCGCCAAAGCGCGTGGTCTGGAATACGAGGGCCTGTCCACCTATATTTACACGGGTGCTTACGAGCTGCCAACACCGACCATCACAGGCAGTGTCCGCAAGGATATCGTCATGATCGACAAGATCATCGGTGCTGGCGAGATTGCCATGAGCGATCATCGTTCCGGTCAGCCAACGGCACAGGATTACCGCCGTCTCGCTGCCGAGACGCGCGTCGGCGGCATGATCAGCGGCAAAGCCGGCATCATCAATATGCATATGGGCGATGGCCGCAACGGCATGAAATACCTCTTCGAGATCACAGAAGATGGCGAGATCCCTAAGACGCAGTTCCTGCCGACGCATGTCAACCGCAATAAGCACCTCTTTGCTGAAAGCATTGAATGGGCGAAACAAGGTGGCTACATGGACATCACTTCCGGCATCGACCCGAGCCATCCGGGCTCCGAAAACGCCGTAAAACCGAGCAAAGCCGCAAAAGCAGCTCTCGATGCCGGTGTTCCTCTTTCCCATATCACCATGAGCTCCGATGGCAACGGCAGCATGCCGGTGTTCGATGAAGCCGGTAACCCGATTGGCGTCGGCGTCGGTGATCAGCATTCCATGTTCACAGAATTCCGTGATATGGTCGAAGAAGAAGGCATCGCCATCGACCAGGCCGTCCAGATTCTCAGCACCAACGTCGCCAAGGCACTCCATATCTATCCGAAGAAGGGCATCCTGGCTCCACAGAGCGATGCCGACTTCATCGTCATCACCGATGACTTCGAGCTCCAGCACGTCTGGGCGAGAGGCCAGCAGATGGTAGAAGCTGGCAAAGCCATCGTCAAAGGGACCTTCGAAGCCTAACCCCACTTGGTGCAAGTCGCCCCTTTCACACACCTGCATCAGTAATAAATTCGACGGGTGAATTTCCTTCATCGTATTAAAGGAAATTCACCCGTCGAATTTTTTCTAGTTGCTATGCTGAGACAATCCGGTATCACGCTCGTCAGCAAGATGCCCCAAAAGATACTGAGTCACATACAAATGACGACCTTCATGATAGAATGAAATCTAGCGAACACGATAAAAGGAAGGGGACGCGTGATATGAACGAGAAAGCAATCATCGAAACGGTAAAGGTGGCACAGCCAAAGCTGCGCCGCGAGGATTTGCTGCATGTCCTGAAGTACCGCTATGCGACAAAGGCATGGGATAGGGACAAGAAGATCAGCGACGAGGACATGCAGACGATTCTAGAGGCGGCACGCCTTGCGCCGACATCGTTCGGCTTTGAGCCTTGGAAGATCATCGTCCTGCAGGACCCGGAAATCCGTCAGGCCATCCGGCCATATGCCTGGGGTGCAGATGCCGCGCTGCAGGATGCCAGCCATTTTCTGGTGTTCCTGGCACGGAAAAAGGCGGATATCACCTTCGGCTCGCCCTACCTTGAGCACATCACGCACGACATCATGGAACTGCCCGAGCAGGCATACAACATGTTCGAGAAGGCCTATACGGGATTCTGCCGCGACCAGCATAAGATTCTCGAGTCCGATCGTGCAGCCTTCGACTGGTCAGCAAAGCAGGCCTATATCGTCATGGCCAACGTCCTCTTTGCAGCAGCCTACCTGGGCATCGACTCCTGCCCGGTCGAAGGCTTCACGAAGGATAAGGTCGAGACGGTTTTAGCGGAGACCTACCATCTCTACGATTCCGAGCACTTCGGTGTTGCCTGCATGACTGCTCTCGGATATCGCGGCGAAGCACCGCATCGCGACAAGCGCCGTCGCCCTCTCGAAGAATCCATCATCTGGAAATGAACCGTTTTTCAACTTCTTTCCTATAAAGTAAAAACCGTATCATGCCCAGCGTACTGATACCGTAAGGAAATCGGATTGTGTAGCTAACGTTACAGAACTAGCAGCGGCAAATCTGTATACTGATAACCGTAAAGAGCAAACGAACCCGGCCCACCGGGACGAAAGCTGAAGGATAACCGAAACAGAACTACCCTGAGCAAAGAAAGGAATGTGATGACCATGGCTGACAAGAATGCATTTGTCCTGCAGGATGACTGCAGCTACTGCGGTGCACAGGAGAAGGAAGAACAGCAAGAACTCTTATACGAATGCAGCAATTGTGGCACACTCTACTGCGACAGCTGCGGCGAAGATAAAGGCTGCCCGAACTGCGGGGCTCCGTTCAGCGACGCGCATCCAATCGAGCCGTTGGGTGCCAGCAGCTGGAATCCGAATCAGGGCTGATTTTACCAGAAAAGCTCCGTGACCACGAACATCTTCCTCAGAGAGATGTCCGTGGTCACGGAGCTTTTTCAGTATCATGTGTTAAAGTATCTGGCCTGTATCGCCTCTTCTCGGATGCAACAGCAGCACGATCTCGTTTAGGAGCCCACAGAACGCGGGGTCTTCATCCGACTGCCCCTTGAAGCGGGCCAGCACGGCGCCGGAGATCGTTGCCACGAGCTCTTCTTCGCGGTATGCTACAGGGCCTAGTTCGTCGAGCGAGATCTTGGTGCCGAGCGAGCTGATGAGCTGGCCGTCCTCGGTGATCAGGAAGCCTTCCTCGCCCTTGCCCCAGAACAGGGAATGGGTCGAGTCACCGAGCACGACGACTTCATCCGCATCGACACCGGCCTGCGATCCGTAGGACTTCATGGCATTTTCCAGCGGATTGGACAGCTTCTCGCCCCAATAGTAGTAAGCGGCATCTGCCATCTGGTCTGCCACGGCTTCCGTCAGGCAGGCCACGCGCTCCTCCAGCGGCACGAGCGCCTTGCGGCTGTCCCATTCTGCTTGGACGGCTTCCTCATCCGCCTCGGTCTCAGCATCCTCAGCGGCCTTCTGGTAGAGATGCCATGCCTCTTGGAAGTCAAACGTTTCTCTTTGCGGGTCGACACACAGGCGGGCCGCCTCTAGCAGCGCTTCCTGACTGCCCTGCGCCAGCGCCGCCTGATAGTAGGCCAGCGCTTTTGCCGATTCGCCCTGCGCTTCCATCGCCTTGCCGAGCTGGAGCCCAAGTGTCCGGATCTTCTCGTCTGCCCCCGGATGCTGCTCCGCCAGAGCCTGCTGATACGACTGCCATGCCTGCTGCCAGTCAGCCATGGCCTGTTCGCCCGTCTCCGCACTGGCTCTTTCTTCCCACTGCTGGCCTTGCGCAAAGGCAAGCGCGCCGATGGCAGGCCCCGCTTCTTCGCAATCAAGGGACTTGGCTTTCTCGTACCACGCCATGGCCTTGTCTTTATCTTCTTCCATGCCCTGACCCTGCTCGGCCATCTGGCCGATGTAGAAGCAGGCCGTGCCATCGCCTTCGGCCACGAGTTTCTCGTACCAGTCCAGCGCCTCGGCGAAATTCCCCTGCGCGACCAGCTCCTGCGCGTCCTTGGCGGCCAATCTCCGGTAAGCGGCGCACTGCTCGTTCTGTTTCTTCTTCAGATACTGGTACAGCACCCAGGCGGCATCTTTCTTGCCCAGCACAGCAGCTTCCACAGAGGACCACTGCGCTTCTTCCTGCTGGCCGCCTCTCGCCTGCAGGATTCCCGCCTGCCAGGCCGCTTCAGCGCTGCCCATCTCTGCGGCAAGCTGGAACGCCGGCAGCGCATGCGCCTTGTCACCGGCTTCGAGCGCCGCATGCGCCTCTTGGAGTTTCTTCTTGCGGATATCTTCAGACCATGCCTCTGCAGCACCGGTGAAGTGCACGAGATGGAAGTGGATGTCATGAGCATTCCAGTCGGTCTCCTCTGGCGCTTCGAGTTCCAGCACCACCTCGCTGTCCATGCCCCAGAAGCTCACATCAGCGGCATCCGCCGGAATCCAATACGTGCCGTCCGCCAGAGCGATGTCCACATGAGGGCTTTCCGCTCTGCGGAACATCTGGGGCAGGTCGCGAAGCTCAATCAGCAAGGCCAGCAGCATAGCCGGACCGGCCACCGGATAAAACGGTCGGGAAAGGAAGTTCGGCACCCAGTCGGGGAAATGGAAAACCGTTCCGACTTTCTTGTCCTTCATGTACGTTTGCCAGACCGACCTGGCCAGATCGAGCTCCTCGCCTTCGGCCTCTGCCATCTGGAACACATCCCTTGCGGCAGAGGGCTCCAGCTCCAGCAGCGCCTTGTAGACCGGCAGCGTGTTCCCCGTGATTTCCAGACAGCTGCAAAGCCCTTTGAACACATCCTCTTCCTCGATCTTGCCATTGGCAAAGCGCTCCAAGAGATTCTTGCGCCGGCTGTCGGCCTTATCCGTTTCAAATGACGCTTCCGGCAGATCGCACTCTGCGACCAGCAGCCGATGCACCTCGGTAAAGAGGTCAAACCGGCAGACGGTGCTGATGAAATCGCAGGCCATGGCCGGATAGTTCCGCTTTGCACTGCGGTCGCGGATGAAGTTCTCGAGCCGGTCCGAATAGGAATTGCCCGTGATGCTGCGTCCAAGAGAGCTCAGGGCATCCTGCGCCGTGTTCATCATCGACGCTTTGATCGTGCCCGTGATGGCCCCCATGATGCCGAAGCCGCCACCCCGCCAGCTCGCCTTGTCGGCCATCTTCTCTACCGCCAGGTCCTTCTCATAGTCCTCGATGGCTGCCTGGTCCGCCAGCATGGCCTGGACGAGGTCCGTCGACTTGACGGAATCATCGAGCCGGTCCCAGAGGTCCTTCTTCGTCACATAGTCGATATCGTGGTCGATCAGGAGGTCCACGGCCTGCTCAAACAGCGGCCCGCAAGCGCTCATGCAGTACGCGAGCACCTGCGCCGAGAACTCGACAGGATTCTCCACCGTGTGTTCCTTCAGGTGCTTGCGGATCTCATGACGGGCCAGCAGAGCAAGCCGCGTCCCCTCCCGGTTGAACGGCGCCCAGAGTTGGTTGTACACCGCCGTGCCGTGCGGCAGCTCTACCTCGTATTTCCCGAGAATCGTGAAATGGCTGCCCGGTACAGATTCCTCCTGCGGCTCTGTAACAGGAGTCTTCGTATCTGGCACCTGCTCTTCCGGAGCAACAGATGCCGCCTCGCCATCGCCGAGACCATCCGGGACCTTGGCCCCGCAGTTAAAACAGAATTTAGCGTGATCCGGCAGCTTCGTGCCGCAGTTCATGCAAAACATCGTCTCCACCTCTTCCATTCGAAAGTCCGATTCATGATAAGAAGGGGTTCGCCGTCCGCCGCCGGAAATCCTTCTCTCGCGCCGCGCTGTGCCGACGCTGCCTGCAAGACCACGGCAGGATTCAGACAGCGGCCTGACGAATCTTTACAGTAACCTAACCTACCCCGAAAAAGTCCAGCGCTGGACTTTTCGCTCCGGTGCCTCGCATGCATGCTGAGGCATCCGACTAAGACAAACCGCAAGAACAGCAACAGAAAGGATTGGTGATCGACTATGATGGGAGCTATCATCGGTGACATCGTCGGCTCGCGCTTTGAGTGGCACAACTACCGTCACAAGGACTTCACACTCTTCCATCCGAAGTGCCGTCCGACGGACGACAGCATCATGACGTTGGCGGTGGCGAAGGCCATCTTAGCGGCGCGACCGGATTATGAGGATCTGCCCGCTAAGGCAGTGGCGGCGATGCAGGAGCTCGGGCGCGCCTATCCGAGGGCCGGCTATGGCCGCGGCTTTCGCGCCTGGCTGCAGAGCGATCATCCGGAGCCCTACAACAGCTTCGGCAATGGCTCAGCCATGCGCGTGAGTCCCGCGGGCTTTGCGGCGCGCACAGAGGAAGAAGCGCAGAAACTCTCCCTTGCCGTCACAGCCGTGACCCACAACCATCCAGAGGGCATCAAGGGCGCAGAGGCCGTAGCCGTCCTGATCTACCATGCGCGCCAGGGCATGGCGATGAAGGAACTGCATGAGCTCGCGCAGGACCGCTACTACCCGCTAGACTTCACGCTCGACGAGATCCGGCCGACCTATGAGTTCAGCTCTGTCTGCCAGGGCTCCGTGCCGCAGGCGCTCGTCGCCTTCTTCTCCTCGACGGGCTTTGAAGACGCCATCCGTAACGCCGTCTCGATTGGCGGCGACAGCGATACCATCGCCGCCATTGCCGGCAGCATTGCCGAAGCCCACTACGGCATCCCCGCTGACCTGCGCAAAGCCGCCATGCAGCGCCTCGACGCACCGCTACAGCAGATCGTGACCGAGTTCGAGTCGGTCTATCCAATCTGAATCAAAAAAGGCCTCCATGCTTATTGGTTGTGGAGGCCTTTCTTATGAAACAGGCAAAGCAAAAGCCGTTCAATCTGTTTCGACTGAACGGCTATTTGCTTTCTGTTTGATTGTCCATGTTAATGTCTACCGCATGGAACCTTTACTGGCCCATCGGACTCCCCTCCTTCTGGAGAATTTGGAGAAACCACTTGCCCGCCCCAGTGGGCTAAGCTATTCGCGTCCGGTAAGAAGTCATCCTTGGTTCTCGTATGGCTTTCTTCCTTTTGCTTGATTTTATTGTAGCAGAATGGCGTAACAGTGTCAAGTATTTTCGCGAAATATTTTTGCTTTTCTGTAATGCAACATACTATTTTATCGAACAATCCTGCATAGATATACAGTTTTTATTAATTTGCCATTTTATATTTGACAAAAATTGATTTTGTGCAATATAATAAAGCCATACGATAAACAACCGATATGTGTATGTATTTTAGGAGGACATGATGATGAGCTTGAACGGGATCACGAAAGGTACGGAATTTGAGAGCATGATGAAGAGCCTGATGCAGGCAGAGGCCAATGGCGTCATGATGTACTACGCACTAGCGCAGCTCGCACGCGAGCAGGGCCTTGATGACGTGGCCGAGGGCTTTGTCGCCGCAGCCAATGAAGAGGCCGTCCACGCTGGCTTCTATGCCGTGCTCAATGGCAAATACCCGTCCGATTTCTGGGGCCTCGTGCGCACGGTACAGAAAGCAGAAGCGAACGGCGAAGCACAGGTCAAGGCGATTGCCGACAAAGTCCGCGCTGCCGGTTTTGCAGAAGCAGCCGATCAGATGGACGTCTTCGCGCGTCAGGAAGGCGGCCACGGCGTCCGCCTGCAGGCCATGCTCGACAAGTACCAGCCGAAGAAAGAGGATACGACCGGCAAGAAAGTCTATGTCTGCCCCGTCTGCGGCTACGAATATGTCGGCGACATCAACGACGAAGACGACTCCTACGTCTGCCCGCTCTGCGGTCAGCCGAAGAGCGCCTTCGTGCTGAAGCAGGACTGAGGTGCAAACCGTTCGAATACCCCAAGGCTGGCGCACGTTAATCTTATGAATCTCTTTCCTAAAAAGTGAGTGAACACCCCCGACCGACTGGGAACCAGACCAGTCGACCGGGGGTGTTTGCTATTTGAGCGACATTGCACCGATACGCAAGCATTCCATACCGACGCAAGCAAAAAATCCTTCTTGATGAACGGACAAAAAGGGCTTATGATAATACTATATCGTACTAATTAAATCAATCACTTCACATCCATCGGGAGGTTTTATCATGAAAATGAAAAAAGTACTTGTCACCATGCTTGCCGCGCTTTCCTTTGCTAGCATCTGCTCGGCAGCGGACACGAATGCCAAGAGCGTCGTGCCGACGGCTGAGCAGGTTGCAGCGGCACAGGCTGCGGCGGAGAAGAGCAAGATCGCCACGGCTGCGACGGCCGAGAAGGAAAAAGAAGCCTTTTTCAAGCATGTCCAGGGCAAGACCATCTCTGTGAGCTATGACAGCGGCTTCAAGTTCAACATCGACTATCCAGAAGTCGGCGTGCTGAGATGGACGCCGACGACCGGCCTCTCCCTCGCGCCGTCCGACAACGAGCAGTATGAGGTTGCCGAAGTCGGCAAGGACGTCTATCAGGTCAACTGGATTGAGCAGAAGGGTGTCGTCATCTCGCAGGTCATCAACTTCAAGACCCACAAGGTCTTCGCCTACATGACCTGGAACAAGGAAGGCGAGCGCGGTAACCGTGCCTCGATCTTCCATCGCGGCACCTTCACCATCCATGAAGCCAATCAGTAAGCATACAGAAACGCCCCTTGCTGTGTCCAAAGGGTGAACCGTCCCCAGCCGACCGTCATGAAGCAGGTCCGCTGGGGATTTCTATTTCAGAAAAAATTTTACCATTGTTGTAATAAGTATGTTGACATTAAAACACCTCTATGGTATAGTATGAGCCATCGGATGAAATAACAACAGTTACAAAAAACAGTAACGATTGAGGGCGCTGACCCGTATACGAAAAGGAGAAATCAATATGAAAATCGCAGTTGTAGCAGCAAATGGCCGTGTCGCTAGAAAAGTCATCGCCGAGGCGCTGAGCCGTGGCCATGAGGTCGTCGCCTTTGGCCGCCATGCGGAGAACAACACGCAGGCAAAGGACTACCGCCAGAAGGACATCCTCGACCTCACGAAGGAAGATCTCGCCGGCTTTGACGCCGTCGTTGATGGATTCGGTGCTTGGAAGGAAGAGACGCTGCCGCTTTATTCCACGACGACGCAGCACCTCGCCGACATCCTCTCGGACACGGATACGCGCCTGCTGATCGTCGGCGGTGCCGGCTCCCTTTACCTCAATCCAGAGCATACGATACAGCTGTTCGATGCACCGGATTTCCCGGCCGACTATCTGCCGCTGTCCAAGGCAATGGCCAAATCCCTCGACGAACTGCGTGAACGCAAAGACGTCAAGTGGACGCACATCAGCCCGGCAGCCGACTTCCAGGCCGACGGTGAGCGCACGGGCAAGTACATCCTCGCTGGCGAAGAATTCACGCTCAACAGCAAGAACGAGTCCGTCATCTCCTACGCCGACTACGCCATCGCCATGGTCGACGAGATCGAGAAGGGCCACCACATCCAGCAGCGCATCTCCGTCGTCCGCGCTTAATCCCCCTCTTCCCCAAAAAATTTCCCTAAAAGACAAAGATACCCCCGACCGACTGGATTCCCCACCAGTCGGCCGGGGGTATCTTTTCGTGGTAACTAGCCTACAGTGCTAAGCCCTGCTGTGTCCGATCAACGGTGACAGTAGAGCTCAATGAAACGTGCGACGGACATGCCCTGTTCTTCGAGCAGGCGCTTAGCCGTGATGTTCAGATGCCCTTCTTTCAGCGCGTCTCGCACTACGCGCACAGAAGCTCTGCCCATCTCGGTGGATTCGTTGAAGGGTTTTTCCTCTACATCAAGCGGGATGGCATCGGCAAACATCTTCTGTGCAACGAGTTCCCATTCTTCTTTTTCAGCTTTGGCTTTGATTTCCCGCTCGACGACTTCCCGGGCCTCCTGATCACGCCGCCGATAGTCCTCTTCAATCGCCCTGTAGAGAAAAGCCGTCACATTCTTCGGGTTGCGCCGCTTGGCCAGCGTCACGGCATACTGCATCCGCTTCTCGAACTCCTCATTGCTGCCACAGATGATTGTGAGCTTATCGACAGCTTGCCGCGTAAGACCATGCCAGAACGATTTGTTCGGCAGCATCTCGACCTGTACCGTCTCAGGCACAGAAGTCTCCGGCAGGACATCCGAACAGTCCATCACAAAATCAAAGCCAGTGATTTTCCTGCCAGTCTTCGTCTTGGTATAGGACAGTTTGTATTGCGTCTTTTCGTTGATCTCTTTGATGGGGAGATCCAAGATGCGCTTGCAGAAATCCTGTATGCGCTGATACTTCTCTTCATCGACATTGAGCATGAAGCGGAGGTCTTCTAGCTTGATATGACGACGGATGCAGCCATCCTGCATGAAGCCCTGATACTGCAACATGAGCTCTAGGAGGCGCATCCCATAGGCACTGGACAGGTAGAAGAGCTGCTTCATCGCAATCCTCGTATAGCCCTTGCCTTCCTCGAAGATGTCGAGCAGATACGGTCGCATCTCATTATTAAAGCGGATGTCAAGACCAGAGCCTTTCTTGTACTGAATGATAGCAAAGAGTGGCACGTACTTCATGCCATCCTGCGTGCGAATAACCAGTACGCGCTTGGATAAGGAGTCACACGTCTTGTCGAGCAGGGTCATATACATGCCGTTCCCGAGGATTTCCTTGACCTGGGAAGGCGCAATATGTGTCATGGGAAAGTCCTTGTCGTAAAAGCGGTCATTCTTACTCAGATGCGGCTTGACATCCTGCAAGGCAATGAGGAATAGGCGCATCTCCAAGGCATTCATCGCCTTGCGTGCCTCAATCAGTGGGTTTGCCTGATAGATGATGGGACGCCGCTCATTGACAGTATCCACCCCGTACAGTTCTTGCTGTGCCATGAAAATCCTCCTATCTGATGATATCGCTCCCTGTCGAATGACAGTCAAATGACGACATATTTTAACCGAGATGTCAAAGTCAAGCCCAAAATCAAAAATTCTTAGGTTAAAATCCGTCTCCCTATTCTTTTGATTTTATTCTATCACAGAAAAGGTAGACATTACAAGTGGTACTTTTCTACTTATAAGCAGGTTTTCGGTTAAAAAACGTCTCCCTTGCGGTTAAAATCCGTCTACCATTTAAGCTCAATCTGGTTAAAATATGTCTCCCTATGGGTTAAAATCCGTCTCCCTAAAAACCCTGGAAGCCTTGTGGCACAAGGGTTCCAGCGCCCCTATAGCATATATAGCATTTATGCCAAAAGCAAGCAAAGCACTCTATCTCAAGGAAAGTTATCCACAGGCAAGGATCAGACCAACATGACTTTGCCTGCCTGCTTGCCTTTTCTTTTTTTGAGAAGTAGGAATCGTGACCGGCACTTGCATCAATTATTAGCAAATGTGACCGGAAAGATTAGGGATTGTGACCAAATCTAGGGGGATCTGATAAAATCAGGTGGGAAACGCCTAATACTTGTCTGTATCAGCCTCCAAAGATTAGGGATTGTGACCGGCTTTCCTCTCTGCAGGTCACAATCCCTAATCTTTCGCAGCTAAGACGAAGACAAGCTAGAAGCTTTTGCACGCAGACGGTAGGTCCATCACAAAAAGTCCAGCACCGGACTTTTTGCTGGTGCTGGACTTTTGGGTGGTGGTCGGGAGTCCGACTGTCGGCATACCGACTATCGGATGGGGGGATGATCGGACGGTCGGACTGCTGATGGTCGAGATGGTTCTGTTGTTCAGTCGGTATAGGAGCCGACTTTTGGTTTGGTGGTCTTGAGGTAGTGCAGGAACTCGTCCATGGGCAGAGGCTTTGCGAAGTAGAAGCCCTGCAGGATGCGGCAGCCGAGGCGTGTGAGGGTCTCGGCCATCTGTTTGTTCTCGATGCCCTCGGCGGTGATCTGGACGCCGAAGGACTGGAAGCCCTCGATGATGGCGGGCAGCAGTTTGTTGGTCTGGTCGAAGTAGGCGCGGACGAAGGTCATGTCGAGCTTGACGTCCTCGAACGGGAACTTCAGCACGCGCATGAGGTTGGAGTAGCCGGTGCCGAAGTCGTCGAGCGAGATGACGGCGCCCTGCGCGATGAGCATGTCCATGTTCTGCTGCAGGCGCTGCTCATAGGAGAGCGCCGACTCGGTGATCTCGAAGCGGAAGCTGTGGATGGGCACCTTGTGGCGCTGCGCGATGCAGCAGAGGTGCTCAGCCATGTGGCTGTCGCGGCACTGGATGGGCGAGAGGTTGAGGTTCAGGCGCTCGAGGCCGAGCTCGCGGAGCGGATACTCGGCGAGGAATAGGCAGGCTTTCTCGAAGACCTGCTCGCCGAGCTGCGTGATGCTGCCGCTGCGCTCGGCGACGGTGATGAAGATGTCGGGCCGGATGAAGCCAAGCTCCTTGTCGTGGATGCGCGCGAGCACCTCCGCGCCGATGATGCGGTGCTGCTGCGTGCCGTAGAGCGGCTGGAAGTAAATCTCGACGGCATTGTTCTCGATGGCACGGTCGACGGCCAGACGGACTCTGGCATTCATGCGGGCCTGGTCGAAGAGCGACTGCTCCATGACGATGACGTCGTGCTGCTCCTCGGCGCGGTGTAGGGCCGTGGCCGTGTAGTCGAAGAAGAGCTCGATGTCTTTGCGGCGCTTCAGCTGTCCCTGGAACATCGCGTAGCTGGCCGTCAGGTAGAGGTGCGCGTGCTTGTCGACCCACGGGGCCTGCATGCGCGCATTGACTTCCTCATGGACTTTCGTGAACAGTGTTTCTTTCGTCGAGAGCAGGACGAAGCGCCCCATAGCCGCGTAGATGACCTAGCAGTCGGGGAACGCTGCCTTGAGGTAGCGCGTGATGGCGCGCAGGCCTTTGGTCATCTGCCGCTCGCCGTAGAGCGAGCAGCTCTCCATGTAGTCGTTGATGCCGATGGCAAAGGCGGAGAAGGGCCCGCGCTCATTGAGCTCCTGCAGGTACGGCGTGGCCGTCAGGTGGCTCAGCGCCCCCGTCTTGCGGTCCAGGAAGATGTCGGGGTTCTGGAACGCGAAGTACTGGATGAGGATGGCCAGCATGTAGAAGGAGTCCATGACGAGGTACGGCGCGGCGTACATGCGCACGACATAGCCGACGCAGAGCACGAGCCACGCCCCAACCAGAGAGAATTGCTCGATGCGCGTCCAAGAGAAGCGCCGCAGGCCGATGATGGACAGCGTGATCATGAGCAGCAGGTAGAAGTAGGCGTTCGCGTAGATGATGCGGTAGAGCGGCTCGCTGTGGTAGCCCTGCGCGTCGATGGAGAAGATGAGTCCCGTCAGCGGTGCGCTGAGGAGGACGAGCGTCGAGAGAATGGCGGGCAGGTCGACGAGCCAGCGCGGGAAGAGCGCAATGGCGCCGCGCTCGCGCATGAGCGACTCGATGTACGAGAAGTCGAAGTAGGCGCGCCAGATGAAGCCGAGGAAGAAGACCATGTTGGCGAGATAGAGCGCCCCGCTCGAGAATTGCGGATAATGCGCGTCCATCTCGCTCGACAGGATATCGAAGACAAGTGTCAGCCCCTCCATACCGAGCAGCGCGCGGAAGAAGCGATTCCGCCGGATCGGTAGGTAGTCGCGCCGCAGCGACAGGATGCAGAGGAGGATGAGCACCACAAAGGACGACAGCGCGAATTCATAATGGTAGATCATGAAAATTCTCCCAGAATAGGTTAAAACGTATTGCTTTTACATTTTATCATAGTGTAGGAGCGAAGACCACTAGCAAGGCAAGCTCTGCGCCACAAATTTTGCGTTTCCTTGCAGAATGTGGTACATTGTTGGAAGAATCGTTTTTCATAGTGCTTTAAAGAAGCAGGTGATGCATTCACCTGCTGGAAAAGGGACGGATTTTTGATGGAACGAAAGCAATGTTACATGCTTCTCGGCGCCTTCTGCGTGATCGCCCTGCTGGTCACGGGCGTGCTGGGATGCATTGGTGGCTCGCCGCTGGATGCGTTCGCCGCGCGCAGCGCCAAGCCCGTGCCGCTGACGCCGATGGAGCAGGCCCAGAAAGACTTGGCTGGCGTCACGGTCACCTACCAGTTCGGCGACCAGAGCGAGGTCTTAGACAATGACCGCATCCTCTCGTGGCTCACAGAGAAAGAGGACGGCAGCGTCGCCATCGACGAGCAGCAGGCCAAGGCCTTTGTCAAGGAGCTCGCCGAGAAGTACGACACGGCCTACACAACGCGTACCTTCCACACGACGGGGGGCCGCGACATCCAGATCGCGCAGGGCGATTACGGCTGGCGCATCGACCAAGAGGCCGAGACGAAGCACCTCCTGGAGCTGCTCGCCGCCAAACAGAGTGCGACCTGCGAGCCAATCTACGCACAGACGGCCGCGATCCACGCCCAGAACGACTGGGGCACGACCTATGTCGAAGTCAGCCTGACGGACCAGTACCTCTGGCTCTACAAGGACGGCCATTGCATCCTCGAAAGCTACTTCGTCTCGGGCAACCCGACCCGCGGCCACGCCACGCCGAAAGGCATCTACGGCCTGACCTACAAGACGCGCGACGCGACGCTGAGCGGCGAGGGCTACAACTCCAAGGTCAAGTACTGGATGCCGTTCAACCGCAACGTCGGCCTCCACGACGCCCCGTGGCGCAAGACCTTCGGCGGCCAGATCTACCGGAATAACGGCTCCCACGGCTGCATCAACCTGCCGCCAGCCAACGCCGCCAAGATCTACGAGAACGTCGACAAGAACACGCCGGTCATCGTCTACTGACCCACCTGCTAACCAGACGATCAGTCAACATCCTATACCGGTAATATACAAGAGACCGCTGAAACGCTGCGTTGCGCTTCAGCGGTCTCTTTGCTTTTTGCTTGTTCTCTTTGTGTTTCAGCTCCGGCAGAACTGGATATACGCCAGGATTGTATTGGCAGCAGTCTCCAAAGAGATGCCGCTCGTGTTGATCATCATGTCGTAGTTCGTCGGGTCGCCCCATCGCTGGCCGGTGTAGAATTCGTAGTACTGCTTGCGGCGATTCTCTTCGCGGTTGAGCCCTTTGAGGCTCATGCCATGGTACTTGAGTTTGCCGCGCTCTGCGCGAAAATCATCGTCGGCATAGATGAAGAAGGAGAACACATCCTTGCGGTTCCGCAGGATGTAGTCTGCGCAGCGCCCGAGAAAGATGGCACTCTCTGGCCGTTCAGCCACATTCAGGATGACTTTGGCCTGCTCCACGTACATGCGATTGTTCTCGACCATGCGCTCAAAGCCTTCATACTTGTCGAGATTCCCCTGTGCTTCTTCTGGCGTATGGTAGGAGCGTGCAATCGCCTCTTCGATGGCCACGCCGTTGTGCAGATTTGCTGCTGCCATCTCGACAATCTTGCTGTTGTAGTGATGGCAGTTCAGCTTCTTGGTCAGGAGCTCGGCAATCTCTCTTCCGCCACTGCCGAACTGGCGGGAAATCGTGATCAGTGTCTTTTCCATAGGTATTCCTCCGTATTGATTCTGTACAGGTCTCGCCAAACATCAGCGCCTTGCCTCGGGGTCATACTGCGGCATAGCCTGGATGATGTCCGGCGTCTCGGATTGCCCTGCCAGAATCTGGCGGCGCAGATCGAGCTCAGCGGTCATATCGGTGCGGATGTAGTCGAGCTTGTAGAAGTAGATCAGGGCTGCGATGATGGCGCAGAGCGCAATCGGGATCCAGATGAAGCACGTCTCGATCGCTGAGAGCGCCGAGGCACTCTGCATGGCATTCGGGACATAGCCACCCATGTTGAGGAACAGACCGACGACAAAGCTCGTCAGGCCCATGCCGCCTTTGACAAAGAAGCCCTGGAAAGCGGCGATGAGGCCGGCGACACTCTGGTTCTTCTTGTACTCGGAGTAGTCGATGACATCCGGCTGCATGGCAAAGGTGATGCCGAAAATCCCGTAGATGCCGAGGCCCGTGACGACAAGGCCGGCGAGCAGGCAGAAGATGGACGACTGGCCGAAGTAGATCAAGAGATCACCTGCAACATAGAGCGCGACGCTGAAGAACATCAGGCTGCGCTTCTTGAAGCGCGTCTCGAGCGACGGCAGTGCCAGGAGCATCGGCAGGCCGGAGAGGATGCCGAGGAGGCCGACGAGTGCCAGCAGATCCGAGCGGTCCAGATTGTACTTGAAGTAGTAGATGACCGTCGTGTTGCGGACGACGTAGAGCGAGAAGTAGAAGAGGTTCAGGAAGAACAGGATCCATGCCTGCCCCGTGAGTCCCTTGAAGCTGTCTTTCAGGCTCATATGCGCATTGTTGACCGTCGGCGGGACGACTTCCTTCGTGCTCGAGAAGGTGAAGAAGAAGATGAGCATGGCGACGATGCCGTAGAGGGTCATCGTGACGAGGTAGCCCTGTGCCTCATCGCCTGCGCCGAAGAAATCGACGAGCGGTGCCGTGATGGACATGACGATGGCCGTGCCGATCATGGCGCAAATCATGCGGGTGGACACGAGGATATCGCGCTCATGGATGTCAGAAGTCAGGCGCGGGACAATGGTATTGAGCGGGATGTTCACGACAGTGTACGCCGTGCAGAGCAGGCAGTAGGTGACATAGGCCCAGATCAGCTTGCCTGTCGCGTCGAAATCCGGGATATAGAACGTCAGGAACGTAAAGATTGCAAAGGGGATGGCACCAATCAGGAAGTATGGACGTCCCTGCCCCCAGCGGGTATGGGTATGATCAACGATGATGCCCATCATCGTATCCGTCATGGCATCGATAAACTTCGTCACCAGCATCATCGTGCCAGCGGCTGCCGCTGCAATGCCGAATACGTCGGTGTAGAATACCATTAGATACGAGGCCATCGTACTGAACACCAGATTACAGCCCAGGTCGCCCATGCCGTATCCGATGCGAACCCGCCACTTACTCATCATGATTTGAACCTCCCTTACCAATCCAAGGTTGCAATCGCAGCCTTCTCGACATAGAGTCCAGCCCGATAGTGCTGCATGAACGACTCAAAGCCTTTCATCTCCTCGTCCGTTGCCATCAGCGTCTCACCATCGAGATGCGTGAAGATGCGCTGCTCCAGATACGCAGCGAGGGATTCGCCGGGCTGCTGGTCAATCAAATAGGCCGCCAAGAGCGCAATGCCCCAGGCACCGCCTTCACTGGCCGTATTCATAACGGTCACAGGTGCATGGCAGGCGGCCGACAGGTAGCGCTGACCGACGCCCTTTGTCTTAAAGAAGCCGCCGTGCCCCATGATGCGGTCGACTTCGACGCCTTCTTCTTTCAGGATGTCCAAGCCAATCTTGACGGCGCCCAGCGAGGTGTAAAGATGTGCCCGCATGAGGTTAGCGAGATTGAAGCGGCTCGTCGTCGTCCGCAGAAAGATGGGGCGTCCCTCATTGATCATCGTGATGTTCTCGCCGGAGTAGTAGCCGTACGGAAGCAGCCCTCCGCAGTCCGGGTCGCCCTGCAGAGAGTTTGTATACAGCTTGGTGAACAGGTCTCCCGTGCTGGCAGGAATCCCCATAAGGCTGGCAAACTCACCAAAGAGGCGGACCCAGGCATTGAGATCCGTCGTGCCGTTATTGGCATGGGACATTGCACAGGGAGCTCCTGTCGGCGTCGCGACCATATCAATCTCGCGATGAAGTTTCTTCAGTGGACGCTCTAGGACAATCATGGCGAAGGTGCTCGTTCCTGCCGACACATTGCCTGTGCGCGGCGCAACGGCGTTCGTCGCCGCCATGCCTGTCCCCGCATCGCCTTCTGGCGGACAGAACGGGATACCCTGCTGCAGGTCCCCTTCTTCGTCCAAGAGTCGGCTGCCCTGCTCCGTCAGTCGGCCAGCCGACTGGCCGGCAACTAAGACGCGCGGGAATACATCGCGCAGGTTCCACGAGAAGCCATATGGCTGCAACAATTCATCAAACTTTTCCACCATCGGTTCTACATAGTCATGGGTCAGTGAATCGACGGGGAACATACCCGAGGCATCGCCGATGCCGATGACCTTCTCCCCCGTCAATTGCCAGTGGATGAAGCCGGCCAGCGTAGAGACGTAGGCGAGGTGCTTCACATGGTCTTCGCCGTCCAGGATGCGCTGATAGAGGTGCGCGACAGTCCAGCGCAGCGGGATGTTGAAATCAAAGCAATCGGTCAGTCGGTCTGCCGCTTCCTGTGTGTTCGTATTGCGCCAGGTCTGGAACGGTGCCAAGAGCTGTCCCTTTGCATCAAAGGCCATATAGCCATGCATCATGGCGCTGATGCCGATGGAGCCGACACGCGTGAGCGTGAGGCCATACTGCTCTTTGACAGACTGCTTCAGCGCATGATAGCAGCGTTGCAGGCCGTCGTAGATCTCATCCAGATGATACGTCCAGATTCCGTTCTCGAAGGAATTCTCCCAGTCGTGGATGCCGACGGCCAGCACGTTTCCCGCGCCATCGATCAGGACAGCCTTGATGCGCGTCGAGCCGAACTCGATGCCAAGAGCGGTATGTCCTTGGATAATAGCCTCTTTTGCTGTCATGAAATTTCTCCCTTTCTATACGATGAGCCAGCAGCAGACTGCTGGCTCATCATGTATCCGTCTTTTCGCGCAAGCAAGCGATCTAGATCAGAAGCAGGTAAAGGCGCCATCGACAATGACATCCGTGCCCGTCGTGAACGTGCTCGTATCACCAGCCAGGTAAACGCAGATGGACTCGAGTTCTTCCGGCTTGCCCATGCGTCCCATTGGTGCCATTGCATTCCACTTCTCGATCAACGGAATCAGCGTCGGGGAGTTCATCGTGAGTTCCGTTGCCATGTAGCCCGGGCTGATGCAGTTGACGCGGACGCCTTTCTTAGCCCACTCGATGGCCAGGGATTTCGTGAGCTGGATGACACCCGCCTTCGAGGCATTGTAAGCGCACTGCGGCTGTGGCACATTGACGATATGAGCCGACATCGAAGCCGTGTTGATGATGGAGCCGCCGCCGTGTGCCAGCATGTATTTGCCAGCCGCAATATCCGTCAGGAAGATACCGTTGAGATTGATGTTGATGACCTTCAGCCACTGTTCATACGTCATCTCCTCTGCCGGTGCATTGATGCAAATGCCTGCGTTGTTGTGGCAGAAGTCCAGGCCGCCGAGTTTCGCGACGACTTCCTCGACCATTGCATCAACCTGCTCCTTGCTGGTGCAGTCCGTCTGGATGGCGATGACCTTGCAGCCCGTCTTCTCTGCCAGCTCCGCAGCCGTCTTCTTCGCCGTCTCGATGTCGAGATCAACGATAGCCACATCTGCACCTGCTTCCGCAAACGCTGTAGCCGTGCATTTACCGATGCCGCGCGCAGCGCCTGTAACGAACCCCTTTTTGCCCGTCAATGCCATTTTCTCAAGGATACCCATGATACAACTTCCTTTCTGTTTAGCTATTTTGTAAAATTATTTTTCAAATCTGCTTATATAATAGCCGTATATCAGCACATTGTCAAGAGAAAAAATGAAAAAATCATAGACAATACGATAGAAATTGGATTATTTTCCTAGAAAGGAGTGCAATATGGCGTTATCAAGGGGCTTGTGCTATAATGATAACAGTGATTAAGAAAAGCCATTTTGTAAAAAGAGAGGGTCCTCATTTCCAATGAAGAAGAGTATCACACCATCTGAGATCCGCCAGACGAATCGCCAGCGAATCTACCAATACATCTATCAGAAGCAGACTGTCTCGCAACAGGATATTGCCTATGACCTTCATCTGAGTCGTCCGACCATCACGACAAACCTCAATGCCTTGAAGGAAGAAGGTCTCATCCATGAGGCAGGCCAACTCGAGAGCGAAGTCGTCGGACGAAAGCCGAGCGCCTATGCCATCCAGCCGCAGTACCGCGTCAGCATTGGCGTGGAGCTCCTGAGCCACCTGATCAAGATCATCGCCATCGACCTCTACGGGCAGAAGATCCATCGCTCAGTCTTCGAAGTGGACTTCCATCCAACGGATGCGTACTTCCAGGATGTCTGTTCCCATATCCTGCAGTTCAAGGACACCTGCCAGATCCGCGATGAGCAGATCCTCGGCGTCGGTTTTGCCATGCAGGGCCTGATTTCGCCCGACGGTCAGCGCGTCATCTACGGGAAGATCCTCGGCTGCACGGGACTCCATGTCTCTTCCGTCAAGAAATACCTGCCGTATCCCTGCCGCTTCATCCACGATGCCAACAGTGCTGCGATTGCGGAGCTCTGGGCTGCGCCGACCCTCAAAGATGCCTTCTACCTCTCATTGAGCCGCCATCTTGCCGCTGCACTGATCCTGGACCGCAAGATCATCACGGGGCGCCATGGCCACAGTGCCACGATTGAGCACATCCAGATGGACCCTGACGGCGAGCGCTGCTATTGCGGCAGACGTGGCTGTCTTGAGACGCTCTGCTCGCTGCGCACGCTCCAATGTGACCTCGAGGACCTCGATACATTCTTCGAGAAAGTGCGTTCCGCAGACCGGCGCGCACAGGAAATCTGGATCACGTATCTCAAGAACCTCGCACGGGCCATCAACATGCTCCATCTTGTCTACGACAAGACGTTCATCCTCGGTGGCTACCTCGCTCCGTATCTACAACAGACCGACATCGACTATCTCTACCAGGAGATTGCCGAGCAAACGCCTTTCCCAGAAGCACACGACTTCCTGGAGATCAGCCGCATGCCAAAGCACAACATCACCATTGGCGCGGCACTCCCCTATGTACAGCAGTTTCTGGAACAAGTCTGACCTGTGCACAAAAAAACGAGAGACACGATGGTCTCTCGTTTTTTGTATCTTAGATTCGTATCGACGGATTCGTTTCTTCGAAGGCTCGCCTGTCCGGGATGACGAAGCGGCGCAAGGGCCCTCTAAGGCGCGGGGGCTGTGGGGCCTCCTGCTGCTGAGCCGCGACAACGGCGGTGGCGTGCAAGGTGACGGCCGCGTTGGTCGCAAGCGTGCGGACGGCGTCGAGGTAGGGGAAGACAACGAGTGCGAGGAACAGCATGGCCGCTGTCAGGCGGGGCGGGATCGGGAAGAAATCAAATCCTTTCTAGTTGTCTGGTTTTCCTGTCAAATGCTTGATTGGCTGTATTCTACCGGGCAATCCTGATTTTTATCTGAGAAACGCACAGGTTTTCAGCTCTTGTGGCGCAGGCGTTCCATGGCGAGGTGGTAGATATGGCTGATGCTGGTATCGGAGAGGTGGTGGATAGCCGGTTCGTCGGAGTGGACGATGCTGTAACCGTAGGTGATGGTGACGGGGTTACCTGCGACCTCGTGGATGGCCTGCAGCCGATACTGGAGCTCGCGTGCGAGCTCCTCCGACTCCTTGTGGCTTGTCTCGCGGCGCAGGATGGCGAAGGTAGCGTTCTGGATGCGCGAGATGGCCGCGTCCTTGCCCGTGTGGCGGCGCAGGATGCCCGCCTCCTCGCGGACGAGCACGCGCAGGAACGAGGAGTCATACGAGTCCTGGATGTGCTCGTCGAAGCGGCTCTCGAGCAGGATCAACGCGTAATCCTGCTTGTCCATCGTATAGGCCTCTTGATAGCGGGTCAGGTCGCCGAGGAAGCCCTGGCGGTTGTGCAGCCCCGTGATGGTGTCCTCGAATGGCGACGGCAGTTTCTGATGAAGGTCGCGGTACATCGCATCTGCGTCGAAGAAGACGCCCATGAGCCCGATAATCTCGCCATTCTGGTAGAGGGGCCATTTGTAGCAGGTGATGTGGTGCAGCTCGCCCTGGACGATGCACTCGCCGACGACGTTCTCGATGGTCTTGCCCTTGTGCAGGACATCGAGTTCGTCGAGGCGGTAAGCGTTGTTGTCGACGTGCCAGTTCATGTCCTCGTCGGTCTTGCCCACAATCTCGTCCACGGACTGGAAGCCATAATACTTCAGGAAGGACTTCGTCGCACCGAGGAAACGGCGCTCCTTGTCTTTCCAGAAATAGCGGAAGCGCGTATTGCGCTGGAAACTCTGCCAGAGCAGAGCCGCGAAATCCTTGCTGGTGGCAGCAGTGCCTTCCGGCAGCAGCGTCGGCGCTTCGACCACCCAGGTGGCCGTCAGCATGAGCGGATGCGTACCACTGGAAAGCAGGATGGCAATGCACTCGCGCCATTCGTATTTGCCCTGGCGGTCGCGCACGCGGAACCGGCAGGAGATGCGGCCGTATGGGCTCTTGCGGATGCGCTCGACGACCGTCTCTGGGTCACAGAACGCAAGGTAGCGCGCGCGGTCTTCTTCGTAGACGAATTCCTGCGCGACCTCCTGAAGAGCCTTTCGGATATCGTGGGTAACACCGGGTTTGCCGCCATTGCCCATCATGCCTCCCTGTACGTAGAGCAGGTCGATCGTGTCCTGCTGGAAGTCCACGATGCAGACATTCTCGAAGATGCTGTAGAGGTAGCGCAGATTGTCGTCGAGCTTGCCCTGCTGCAGGCCCTCGATGCTCTTCGAGATGTTCTGGAACTCGATGTGGATCAGCAAGTGGCGGTTCATCGCGTAGACGACGCGCAGTCGAGCATTGATGTAGTTGCCGCTGTCGATGTAGTAGAAGGCCTCCTCCTTATGGCTCTGGCGCGAGCGGTTGACGACTTCCCAGAAGAGATCATAGACCTCGGATTTCCCCTTGATGCTGAGATTTTCTTCAACATCCTGCAGTCGGTAGCCGAGCGCCTGGAGTTGTTCGCGGTAAGCCCTGTTGGTGTAGAGGAAGCGGAGGCGCCCGTTCTCCAGCGCATCGAAGAGTGCACTCGTCCGGTCCGTCTGGCGGATGACCATGCTCGCGACGTCATAGTAATGGCACCACTTGCGTTGCTCGATGCCGCGCCGCTCTTCCCGGATATGTGCGAGCGTCCCTGCCAGCGGGCGTGGCTTGCCGTAGAAGAAGCCCTGCTGGCGCCCGCAGCCAATCGAAGCGAGGAAGTCGGCGTGTTCCTGTGTCTCCACGCCCTCGGCGAGCGTCTTGATGCCGAGGTCCTTGGCCATGCCGATGACCGAGCTGATGATGCTGCGCGACTTCTCGGTGAAGCTGCGCAAAAAGCCCATGTCGAGCTTGATGAGGTCGACCGTGTAATCCTTGAGGATGTTCAGCGAGGAGTAGCCGCTGCCGAAGTCGTCGAGCCAGATCTCATAGCCCTCCTGGCGCAGGTGCGTGAGGGCCTGCTGGATGACACGCGAATCCTGCGCGAGGACGCTCTCCGTGATCTCGACATGCAGGAAATCGCGCGGCACAGCGTACTTCCTGCGCGTGTTCTCGATGAAGGCAAAGACATCCATCATGTCGAAGTCGTAGCGCGAAAGGTTGAACGAGACCGGCGTGATGGGCAGGTTCTCGTCGAGCCGCTGGCGCAGCGTGCGGCAGACCTCCTCGAGCACGAAGGCGTCGAGGCGGTGGATGAGGCGCACCTGCTCGAGGACCGGGATGAAGGACCCCGGCGAGAGGAAGCCGATCTGCGGGTCTACCCAGCGAGCCAGGGCCTCCATGCCGCAGAGCTCGCCCGTCATCGTGCGGATGACCGGCTGGTAATAAACCTGAATCCAATGCTTCTCGATGGCCTCATCGAGGTGCGCGATGACGCGATCGCGGATATCGCGGTCGACCACGACACTCGGGCGCGGGATATCGATTTCCTGTATTGTGCAATAGTAGACCGGCCCGTACGCCTCCGTCTGGACACGGCGTCCCGAGACATCCGCATAGCGGATGCGGCTCGTGCGCGTGAAGAGATGGCCGCGGGCATGGTTGAAGCCCTCCGGCGTTTTTGCCAGCTCATGCAGGATGTCCTGCTTGATGCGCGCACGGTCGTCCATCGCGATGAAATGGAATGCCCTCCCCTCCGTATGGCGGTAGAGGTCTTCAAGGTCGCGGCAGTCAAGCAGCCGTACCATCTGCTCATTCGCATAGAGCAGGCGGTACGGTTCCTTGCCTTCCGCAATATAGAAACAGCAGGGCAGGTTCTCCATGACACCAGGGAACTGCCGTAAATCAATCGTGTGTTTCTCCGATTCTGTTGATCCTGTTGGTTCTGTCATAAATATGCCTCATTTAAGCAGGGGAGTCTCCTTGTTCCCCTCCAGTAGACTTTCACAATCGTGTTCTATCTCTATTATACAGGTACTCTCTTGGAAAAAGAAGATGGGAGGATAATTTTCTCAGAGCAAATTGCTTTACAGGGCCGCAGGATGATGGCACCGTGAGAAAGGCAGGGGCAGTGCGATGAGACGTGAAAGTTCAGGACCTATGATGGGGACGCGATTGTCGACTTCCTGCTGTCGAATGCTTTCTGATCGTCGCTGCGCCTCTGTTGTTGTTAATGTAACAAATGTATATATAGATGTCGGAGGCCGCGAGCCCAATGGCGACGCGGCTTCCAGAGCCTAAGTTGTGAAAGAAATGCGGCATTCCTCTGAAAAAAATGCGGTATAGTGATGAAAAAAATGCGGTTGTACTTCTGACAAAAATGCGGTCATCTGGCAGAAACTCTGAAAAAAATGCGGCTTCAATCGGATGGATGTGCTTCGGCAAAATGAAACGCCGAAGTGATGAAGAAAATGCGGTACCTTCTCGAATTGCTGAAAAAAATGCGGTTCTCGTGAAGGGCAAAAAGGGAGCCTTAAACTTATGAAGTCATTGTAATCATTCATAGGTATATGGTAAAATAGGGGACAGAGAGGTGAAGTAAATGTCCAACAAAGAAGTCAGACAGGTCGATGAGTATGCTATAGTCCGACAGTCCAATGAACTGGTAGAGGCAAATTATAGGCTATCGATGGCGGAGCAGAAAGTAATCCTGAACTTTATCGCACAGCTCGATACGACGCAAAAGAATTTTACCGTAGGACGTATCAAGGCCAAGTCACTGTCGGATGCCTGTGGCTTCAATGCGAAATCTGGCTACCGACAGCTGCAGGAAGTCCTGAAGAAGTTGCTGAGCCGTTCGGTCATCCTGCAGCGTCGAGACGGCTCAGGCTGGTATGGATCGCATTGGGTCCAGTCCTGTGATTACGTGAAGGCAAGCAATGGCGACAGCGACTGTGCCTATGTCGAGTATCAGCTGGATGAGCGACTTTGCCCGCATTTTCTTCAGTTGCGCGAACGCTTCTTGAAAGCAGAGCTGAAGAGCCTAATCGCATTCACACATATTTACAGCACGCGCTTCTACATGATCTTCAAGAATCGCATCAAGATCGGCAAGGCCAGATATTCGTTCCAAGACCTGTATCAGTTGCTGGACCTGCCCAAAGCCTATCAAAAGAAAACGTCTGATTTGAAGAGTCGGGTCATCAAGATTGCCGTCAACGAGATCAATGAGAAGTCCGACATCATGGTAGAGTATGCGTATTACAAGGACGGTGGCCGGGCTCATGTGGGAGTGGAGTTCACCTTCTACCTGAAGAACAAGAAGCGGCCGATACCACTCTCGAAACATCCTGCTCGCAAGAAAGAATTGACAGATGAAGCCGAGGAGATGTTGCATCGGATAATGGATCCCGCGCGATGGAACATCACAGAGGACGTCGCGCGGAAGATGATCCAGAAACACCCACTTGCGATGCTGGATGCCAACATCCGTTATGCCTACAAATATCGCAAGGGAAAACATTCGCTCGGCGGTTGGCTCATCAAGTGCATCGAGAACGACGAAGCAAGCAAAGAGCAGGCAAGGTTGGCAGAGAAGTGGGCCGAAGTCAAACGACAGAAAGAAAGAGCAGCTGAAGCGGCAGATTTACGGCAGGCTGGACTCTTCGCTGAGAAGGGGGCCGCAGAGAAGCGCGTCGAACGGACCTATGCAGCCTTGGATGTCATGGATGATGTGCCGAGCGAGATTGGTGAATACACCATCCTTCTGGTGAAGCGGTTCCTGCAATCGCCAGCTTCCAGAGCTTCAGCTGAGGCTTTGCTGAAGCGGTATCAGATGACCATCGATGAATTCAAGCAGAAGTACATGGACTGACACAAGCCCCTCATGCATCCGGTGCATGAGGGGCTTATTTTGTGGTAAGACACATGAAAGGTGTCGCGATTGGTTGATGCGTTTTGGAAAGGTGTACCGTTTGGTCGTTGCTGTATGCACAAGTCCGACAGACACGCCCGATAGCCCGTCAAGCCTTGATATTCCTCACTTCTTGCTTCTGAGAGATACCAGATGTCGTGCTCGAAAGGTGTCGCGATTGGTTGATGCGTTTTGGAAAGGCGTACCGTTTGGTCGTTGCTGTATGCACAAGTCGGATGGACACGCCCGATAGCTCGTCAAGCCTTGATATTCCTAACTTCTTGCTTCTGAGAGATACCAGATGTCGTGCTCGAAAGGTGTTGCGATTGGTTGATGCGTTTTGGAAAGGTGTACCGTTTGGTCGTTGCCGTATGCACCAGTCCGACGAACACACCCGATAGCCCGTCAAACCTTGATATTGCTCACTTCTTGCCGCGGCGAGATACCAGGTGCTGTGCTTGAAAGGTGTACCAAATCGTCGAAAGGTGTCTAAAATGGTTGTGAGTGACATAGGACCAGCACAACTGAACCTTTGAAAAAAATGCGGTTATCGAGAGGTATATCAAAAAGTCGTGATGGAGTGCTCTTCTTAGCAATCGGCGGCACATGTTCTTCTGTGTCGCCCGCTTGCTGCTCACCGCATGGAGCGGCGCGGATAGCAGCTCCATGAAAAAGGCTCTGGAACCACGCATGATGCGTGGCCTCCAGAGCCTTTCTTGCTATCTGTACCTCTGAAAAATTTGCGGTGCTATGGTTCACGGAAGGGAGACGCGGCCTTTTCAGCGCGGAACTGATGAAAAAAATGCGGTCACCAGTTGCTCTCGTCGATCAGCAGCACGTAGAAGATCTGCCCGTAGACGTCGATGTCGACGAGGCGGCCTTTGTCGAGGATGTTCTTGACTTTGCCGGTCTTGGTGAGGATGCGGTAGCGGACGGCGTCGTTGCCCTCGCTGCCGGGCTTCTTGACCTGCTCCCAGATGCTCTGCTCGACGGCTTCGTATTCGTCGGGGTGGACGATGCCGCGGAAGGTGCCGCCGGTATGCTGCTGGAACTCTTCGAGGGTCGTGCAGTCGAAGAGCTGGATGAGCTCGAGGTTGGCGAAGAGGATCTCTTCTTTGCCCGTGGCCTTGTAGATGAGGATGGCGCCGGGGAAGTGCAGGATGATGTCCTTGAGGCCGAAGGCCAGCTGGCTGCGGTCTTCCTTGCTGATGTGCATCGTGTACGGCAGGACGCCGTTCTTACCGCGGAGTTTCACGGCGTAGAGCGCGGCATCGGCACAGCGGAAGAGCTCGGCGTGGGAGCTGCCCTGCTCGGGGTAGGCGGCGTAGCCCATCGAGATCGTGTAGGTGTGCGCGTGGCCCTCATAGCTGAAGCTCTGCAGGCGTGCGGAGAATTTGCGCAGCAATGGGTCGGCTTCTGCGGCCGTGCAGTCCGGCAGGAAGATGCAGAACTCGTCGCCGCCGTTGCGCCCGAGGATGGCGGGATGCTGGAAGGTCTCGCTGAGACTGCAGGCCATGCTGCGCAAAGCAGCGTCGCCGGCGTCGTGGCTGTAGAGGTCGTTGATGCGCTTGAAGTCGTCGATGTCGATCATGATGCCGACGGCCTTGGCCTTCGGGTAGCGGTCGAGGTAGGCGTCCACGGCGGTATCAAAGCCCTGGCGGTTGTAGAGGCCGGTCAGGACGTCGGTGTCGGCCAGCTGGCGCAGGTAGCGGCGGCGGTTCTGCAGCGTGACGAGTACATGTGTCAGGAAGGTCAGGACGAAGACGAGCAATAGTCCGACGGCGAGCGTGACGGCCAGAGGGAGCGGGATGCGCCAGCCGTCTGCCGGGGCGACTTCGAGCATCCACTTGCAGCCGCCGTAGGAAAAGACCTGTTTCTCCATCTGGTCGGGGAGATTGTTGGAGGCGAGAACGATATGGTAGTCGTCGCGGCCCGGCGCCGTCTTGGAGATGCGGTAGGCATGGCGCGTCTCTTGAAGGTCGGTCACCGTCGATTCAAAGACATCCGGCACCTTGAGGACGGCAATCGCGAAGCCCCAGAATGTACGGTTGCCTGCGGCATCCGTCAGGCAGATTGGCTGGCGCAGGGCAATCGCCTGATAGTCATCCGCCAGGTTGAATGGGCCCTGCATGGTCGCTATGCCCGTGTCGCGGCTGTAACGGAGGCTCTCCAGACGGTCGGGCAGGGAGTAGAGGTTCACTTTCCCCGCGCCTGCCGCATCGCTGGGATAGATGTCCGTCACGCGGCCCTGCGGCGCCAGCTGGATGCTTGCGACATAGGGCCGCGTCGCCATCATCTCTTTGGCGACGTCTGCGAAGTGCTGGGGGACCGTCCCCGTGTCGGCAATCATGTAGGCCAAGGTCTCGGTCACCGAGCTGCTCGTATTGAAGTCCTTCTCCAGCTCGTCTGCATAGATCTGAGCGGCCTGCGCGCACTCTTCGCGCTGCATGGCCTGCTGGTTCTCCACGACATGCCCGAGAAGCAATAGGTACACCGTCATGCCTACGACAAAGACGATGGTAGTGATGATGCTGCGTCGCATAGACGGCCCCCTCTCCGCGGTGCCCCTGTGACACCGTGCCCCGTACAATGCCGAGAGCAGCCAGCGGTCCCGCCACCGCGCCGGGCATCGAGTAACACTTATGGTTTTATTATACCATGCTATGGCATAGAACGTACAAGCGAATTGTTTCGACCATCCCATATTCGCTGCTCTGGCCAAAAAAATCCAGCGCTGGACTTTTTCTAAGAGTCGGACTGCTAGGAAAGATGGCTGGCAGGATTTTCTCTCGCATGGTAGAACAACTAATATAGTTGTTCAGTTGAGAAGGAGGTCTGCCATGGTGAAATCGTTCCACAAGAATCTGCGCATCCGCACGTTTGCGATGGTCATGCTGCTCAACTTTCTGGTCATCTTTCTCATCTCCATCTTTTTCCAACAGCGCTCGCTCTCTTTCTTTGAGCGGGAGTTCGCTACGACGCTCTACGAGCAAGCCACGACCAACGGGCAGCGTGTGGATGCCGGGTGGCAGTCGCTTTACCAGGTCACAGTCCACGCGGCGTTTGACCCAAAGCTGCAGGCGCTGATGCAGAGGGATTCGGGGATAAGCAGCGAAGAGGTCGCAGGGCTCCTGCGTAACTATAAGAACGAGAACCCGCTGATTGACCGCATCAGCCTCTACAATCCCGCGACGCACCTGCTCATCCGCTCGGATGAGTATCAATCGGTCCAGACGCTCGACGGCAAAGGCGACCGGTGGGCTGACTGCATCACGGAACAGGCGGGGCGAACGCCGCTCCTCGCGGAAGATCTGCTCGGTGCATCGCCCAAGAAGGTCTACCTTTACAATCAGGCGCTGCGCGCACCAGATGGCACTTTCTTGGCTTGGCTGACGGTCACGTGCAGTGAGCGGAGCCTGTATTATGAGTACTTGGCTGCACTCAATCAGGAGGACCGGAATGCGGCCTCTCTCTACACGTCCGACGGCAAGCTGCTGACGGGGAGCCTGCCGGAGCAGTCGGCCGTCAGTGAGCAGCTCGGGGCGAAGATACGAGACCATTCCGGCGGGCAAGCGCATCTGACGGTCCAAGGGCAGGATTATCTGGCGGTCTGGCTACAGCTACCTTTCTCGGATACCGTCTTATGCCTGCTCAAATCACAAGGTCCTCTCAAGCAGGAGATGATGCAGATGCAGCTTCTCTGCATTCTGTCAGCCCTAGTGATCCTGCTGCTCTCAGCGGTTTTCCTCTACTGGATTTCCCTTCGCCTGGCTGAGCCAGTCGAAGAGCTCGCGGAGACGATGCAGGAAGTCGGTCATGGGAATCTGGCCGTGCGCGCCCCCGTGAAAGGCAACGATGAGATAGCCTACCTGTCACAGTCCTTCAACGAGATGCTACAGCGCATGAACGACCTCATCGAGCACCTGGCCACAGAGCGGGAGCAGAAGAAAGAGGCCGAGCTTAAGGCTCTGCAGTACCAGATACGGCCGCATTTCATCTACAACATGCTCAATGCCATCCGCTTCGCCGCGATGATGCAGGGAGCCCGCAACATCGGTAATCTGCTGGCGGATTTCGTCGAGCTCCTGCGCGCCAGCACCAACCGGCACGGTGCGTTCGTGCCACTTTCAGAAGAAATCGAGACCTTGCGCCACTACATTGCCCTGCAGGAATTCCGTCTGTTGGATGCGTTTGATGTGGTGTTTGACTTGCAAGAAGAGGCTATGGACTGCATCGTGCCGCGCATGATCCTGCAGCCGCTCGTCGAGAACAGCATCCTGCACGGGCCGTCGGAGGAGCGGTCCTTCTGCCATATCCAGGTGAAGGCCCGCTGTGCGGGCAGCCAGCTCATCCTGACCGTGCGCGATGACGGGCAGGGCATGACGGAATCCTGCATGCGCATGCTGGAACAGGGCCAGCCAACGACATCGGAGCGCGCACACGGCGGCCTGTCGGGCATCGGCGTGCACAACGTCGTGGAGCGCCTGCACCTCTACTATGGTGTACAGGCCAGCCTGCACTACGACAGCGACGGCCGCTCCTTTACCGAGGCGACCATCCGCCTGCCCATCTCACGCGACAAGCAAGAAACACAGGCACCAGCAGAGTCGGACGACTAGAGGGGAGGAACCTATCATGCGCAAGATTGCCATCGTATTCCTGATCTTGCTCGTTGGCATTGCCATTGTGCTCCTGCCCATCCAGGGCACGCAGGAGAAGCAGCATCGTCCGTCCTATACGGTCGGGGTCGTCCTCAAGGCGATGGACAGCGAACATTGGCTGGCTGTGCGCTCCAGCATGCAGCAGGCGGCACAGGAACATGATATCCGCCTGGTTGTCATGACGCCAGAAAACGAAGCGGCTTACGGTGAGCAGAACCAGATGATCGAGGACCTGCTGCAAGGCGGCATCGATGCCCTTATTGTCTCGCCGGTCAACATCCATCATACCGATCAGTGGGTGGTGGAGGCTCAGGCAGATGGCATCCCGCTCCTGACGATTGACGAGAAGATTCCCGGCATCCCCTACGTTGGTTCGGATAATTACCGCATTGGCCAAATGGCCGCCAAAGAGATGGCAAGCCGTCTGCCCGCACATGCAGCCGTCGGTATCCTGGCCGGCAGCGCTAACCAAGACGCCCATATCCAGCGCACAGCGGGCTTCCGCGATTATCTGCGGGAGCATACAGGTCTGCGCCTTGTCGCTGTTGCTGCCGACGAGACCAAGTACCGGCAGGCTACCCGTGAAAGTGAAGAGATGCTCCGTCAGCACCCTGACATACAGGGACTATTTGTGACGAGCGCCATCATGACACTCGGTGCCATCGACGCTACGGATCCCGCCAATGGCCATCCGCCTTTCGTCCACATCATCGGCGTAGACACGCAGAACGATGCCTTAGCAGCGCTGCGCCTCGGCCGCATCGATGCAATGATTTCGCAGGACGGCCATGAGACGGGCAGACTCGCCATCGACCTGATTGCCAAGGAATTGCAGGGGGAGACGATAGAAGGCGACCACTTCATCCAGAATGACGTCATCACGCAGGATGATGCCGATGCGTATCAAATGAAAGAGGATTGATTCGATGTACAAAGTGATTATTGCGGATGATGATTTCCTGGTCCGCACCTATCTCAAGCAGATGATTGACTGGGAGGCACATGGCTTCACGATTGCGGGCGATGCCAAGAACGGCAAGGAGGCCCTGAAGCTCATCGAGCAGGAAAGGCCGGCGCTCATCATCACCGATATCTGCATGCCCGTGCTCGACGGCATCGGCCTGATACGAGAAATGCGGGAACAGAAGCTTACGGGCCATATCCTCGTCCTGAGTGGCCATGATGACTTTGCCTATGTACACGAAGCCATGAAGCTCGGCATCGACGACTACCTGCTCAAGGACGACCTGACGCCAGAGAACATCCTGCACTTCCTGCAGGAACACCTGCAGGGCGAAGACGAGGGCCAAGAGCTGCCCGTCTCGCAGGAGGAGCTGGCCAAGATCGGCAAGGCGAAGCTGCAGGAGGATTTTTTCGCGGCGTTCTGCCGGGGGAAGATGACCGAGGCAGAATTGCCAACGTCGGCCAAGCGTGCTGGCCTGCCAGAGCGCTTCTCGTTTGCGGCAGCCTGCCAGATTACCCTGCGCGGCTGGCAGGTGCGCCGAAAGCAATTCACCGACGAAGACCTCGCTTCGTTCCGGCAGGCATTCAGCGAGATGTGCCAGACGTTTCTCGGGCATCAGCAGCCCGAGCTTTGGGGGCAAGTTTTCCCGGTACCGGTCGAGGCAGGGCAGTGGGGCCTGCTGCTCGTTTTCCCGCACGCCGTCAGCCATGCTACCGTCCTCCAGCGCTTGCAGGCGCTGGGACAGAAGCTCTCTGTGCTTGCCAAGCGCTATTTTGACCTGCCGCTTGTGCTCTTGCTGACCGCGCCACAGACGAACCTGTTTGCGCTGCAAAGAGCATGGCAGGCCATGGCTGAGCGCGCGGAGTCGCTCTTCTACCTGCCGCAGGGACTCTATCACATCGAAGATTTGCCCGTCTTGCAGACGCAGGCCCCCTCTGTCGAGGGCCTCTCCGTTGAGGAACTCTGTGAGCAACTGACGAAGACGCCTCTGACGCGGCAGGCGCGTATGGACTTCCTGCACCAATGCCTTGCCGATGAAGATGCGGCCGCTCTCCAAGCGCTTGCCGATGCGGAGTCACTGCCGGCTTTCCTCGCAGCATTGCGCACGAAACTGACTGCCTTGCAGTCGGCCCGCCAGCTGCATCCTTCCGTGCGCCAAGCCCTGGCCATCTTGGAAGCGCATTATCGAGAGAATCTCACGCAGGCCGAGATTGCCGCAGCAGTTCACCTGAATCCCGCCTATTTCTCAACGCTCTTCAAGAAGAACATGGGGAAAGGCTTCCGCGAATACCTGGCGGAGCTGCGCATCACAGCCGTCAAGAAGCGCCTCAGGAACAGTACTGAGCGCATCAAGGACATCGCTGCGACCGAGGGATTCGACGACTATCCTTACTTCTGCCGCCTGTTCAAGCACCTCGTTGGCCAGACGCCGCAGGAGTATCGAGCCAAGCCATGACTCCTTTCGGTCACTTCTCCAAAAAAGAGAACTGAAATCCAAAAAAAAGACAACTATTTGCTAAGAGTTGTCTTTTTTTATGGCCCAGATTGCTGCTTGGCATCCGACTTGCCAAGATACGAGCAAATCTTCTAAAAAAGTCAAAAACACGAAAAATGGAGAATGATCTATAATCATATACATAAAAACAAGCAACAACAAGATGCACGCTGCAAAGCGAGGAAGAGAGGGTTTATCATGAAAATTGGTGTCATTGGTGCCGGCCGCATCGGCAAAGTCCATATCCGCAACATCTCCCTGTTTGTCCCGGCTCTCACGATCAAGACGGTCGCAGATCCGTTCATGAACGATAAGACTGCTGCCTATGTGAAGCAGTTCGGCATCGAGAACGTGACGAAAGATGCAAAGGATATCCTGCAGGATCCAGAAATCGAGGCCGTCATCATTGCCTCCTCTACGAACACTCACGCACAGTTCATCATCGAGTCGGCCAAAGCAGGCAAGAACATCTTCTGCGAGAAGCCGATTGACTATGACCTCAAGCGCGTCCATGAGGCCATCCAGGCCGCTAAAGATGCGGGTGTCCGCCTGCAGATCGGCTTCTGCCGCCGCTTCGACCACAACCATCGCGCCGTTTACGACATGGTCAAGTCTGGAAAAGTCGGCCAGCCGCATCTCATCCGCATCAGTTCCCGCGACCCGGAGCCGCCTTCCATCGACTACGTCAAGGTCTCTGGCGGTATCTTCTACGATATGATGATTCATGATTTCGATATGGCCCGCTTCCTCGCCGGCGATGAAGTCGAAGAGGTCTATGCACAGGGTTCGGTTCTCGTCGACCCGGAGATTGGCAAGGCCGGCGATGTCGACACGGCTGTCGTCACGCTCAAGTTCAAATCCGGCACGATTGCCACAATCGACAACAGCCGCCGCGCCGTCTACGGCTATGACCAGCGCGTCGAGGTCTTTGGCTCGAAAGGCGTTGCCTTCAACGGCAACGATATCCCGAATACCGCACAGTTCGCCGATGCAAATGGCACGGTCGGCGGCACGGCTTACCAGGTCATGTGGGACCGCTATGAGCAGGCATTCGTCAACGAGATGAATGCATTTGCCAAGGCTATCCAGGACGGCACCGAAACGCCGGTCACGGGTGAAGATGGCCTCTATCCGGTCGAGATGGCTGCCGCTGCAACGAAATCCCTGAAAGAGGGCCGTCCGGTCAAGATCGAAGAAGTTCGCTGAGCACCGCGCTGTCACACGGGAATCACTGGGAAAAATCGAGAAATCGGGAAATAGGAGGAATATTTCATGAAACGCTGTGCCTGCATCGATACACTCTATACAGAACTTTCTTTTGAAGAGCGCTTTGCCGCCGCCAAGAAAGACGGCTTCGAGTCCGTCGAGTTCTGGGATTGGCGCATCCGTGACCTCAAGAAGGTCCGCGCCGCAGCAGAGGCGGCTGGCATCGCCATCAGCGGCTTCAACGGCGACAATGACTTCTCGCTCGTAGACCCTGAGCAGGAGTCTGCCTACCTCGATGCCCTCAAGGCTTCGCTGGAAGCAGCTCAAGCGGTCGGCGCCGAGACGGTCACCATCCACTCCAATGCACTGGGCGATGGCGGCATCGTCGTCAACCACTACGATGAACTCTCCGATACGGTGAAGCTCTGCTCCATGTACCGCACGCTGACGGAGAGCGTCAAGCTGGCAGAGCAGTACAAGATCCGCATGAACCTTGAGGCACTCAACATCAAGGTCGACCACGTCGGCAACTTCCTGCAGACGACGCAGATGGCCGCAGAAGTCACGCGCCTGATCGGCTCGCCGTACCTCATGGTCCTCTTCGACGCCTACCATATGCAGTACAACGAGGGTGCACTCTGCTACAACCTCGAGAAGTACATCGACCAGATCGGCCACATCCATGTCGCTGACTGCCCGGGCCGCCATGAGCCAGGCACTGGCGAGATCTGCTACCACAATGTCTACGAGACGCTGAAGCGCCTTGGCTACAAGTACCGCGTCGGCTACGAGCTCTTCCCGGAGAAGGACACGAAGACCGCAGTCACTGCCATCATGCAGGACTGACCGCATAAAGATTCCCATCCGCAGACTCGTAGAAAGGAGGGTCTTCCATGGACACAGCGCAACCGGCAGCCACAGCGCCGGATCCACAGAACGGACGCCTGTCCTGGTTCACCAGGATTTCCTATGGTCTCGGCGACACGGCGATGAACATCGTCGCCGGCGCCATGACCATCCTGACGTTCTTCTACACCGATTATGCCGGCGTCGAGCCGACAACCGTCGGCCTTGTCTTCTTGATTTCCCGTATCTTTGATGGTGTTTCCGATCTCATCATGGGCTTCATCGTCGAGCGCACGAACTCTAAATGGGGCAAGTCACGCCCCTGGATCCTTTGGTCCAGCATACCGTTCTGCGTTTCGATTGTCCTGATCTATACCGTGCCGCAGGGGTCAGACTTCATGAAGTTTGTCTACCTCTTCATCACCTACAACTTCTGCAATACCATCTGCTACACCGCACTGAACCTGCCCTATGGCAGCCTTTCCGCCATGATGACGCGCATCTCGCGTGAGCGCGATATGCTCTCCATCACGCGTATGGCACTCTCGCCAATCGGCAAGATTATCTCCATCTCGGCAACCCTGCCGCTCATCAAGGTGCTGGGCGACAATCAGGCTGCCTGGATCAAGGTCATGAGCATCTGGGCGGTACTCGCCTTCATCCTGCTGATGCTCTGCTTCACGCAGTGCAAGGAGACCGTCGTCATCGAGGCACGCAAGAAGGTCAGCAAGGTCCCAATCATCAAATCCCTGAAATGCCTGTTCGGCAACAAGTACTTCTGGATGGCCATGACGATCTGGATGATGCAGTGCATCATCCAGATGGTGACCGGCACCATCCTGCCGTATTACTGCAAGTACATCTTCCACGATGATTCCCTGTTCAGCATCCTGCTGCTCTGTGAGGTCATCACGACGATCGTCTGCACGATCCTGTTCTGCCCGAAGCTCCTCAAGCGCTTCGGCAAGCGGAACATGTCCTTGATCGGTGTCGTCGTCGCACTCGTCGGCCACTTGATCTACTGCCTCAACCCGACGAGCTTCTCCTGGGTCGTCTTCAGCTGCATCATCCGCGGCATCGGCTTTGCCCCGCTGAACTCCGTCATCTTCGGCTTCCTCGGCGACGTCGTCGAATACGGCCAGTGGAAATTCCACGTCCGTCAGGAAGGCCTGATTTTCTCCGGCGGCTCGGTCGGCTACAAAGTCGGCACCGGCATCACCGGCGCATTCATCACCGTCCTGATGTCCTGGTCCGGATACATCTCCTCCTCGACGGCAGATGCCGTACAGCCGCAGTCGGCCATCGACATGATCGTCAACATGTACATGTACGGCATGATCCTCATCTGGGTCATCCTGCTCGTCGTTCTGCTCTGCTATAAGCTCGACAAACTCTACCCGAAGATCATGCGCGATCTCGTCGCACGCGAGGCACGCGGAGAGCTGTAAGCCATCTAGACCAGAGTCTCTCACATCACAGGATTCTTGAAACCGACTTTTCCTACTTTTTCTGGCTGTCCAACCCCTTCGACAGCCAGACTTTTTTTTGCCGAAAGAGCCGTCCCCATCTCAGCTTTTCATCTAGCACCAAAAAAAGTCCAGTGCTGGACTTTTTCAAAGACAGTCCGACCGTCGGACTATTGGACTTACTGTTGGACATTCGGATGGATTATTCTGCGTGGTCCATCCTGCCCTTGTAAAGGATCTTTGTCCCCTCGATGTGCGCGGGCAGGCGTGCGGCGGCAGCGCGGTCGAGGATGACCGTCACATCGCGGTGCAGCTGGAGGATGGAAGCCGGGGCCTCCGGCATCACGCTGCCGCAGACAGCCTTGCGCATGGCGTCGGCCTTGTTCGCGCCGTTGGCCAGCAGCAGGATGCGCCGCGCCATCATGATGGTCTTGATGCCCATGCTGATGGCATAGCGCGGCACATCCTCCAAACGCTGGAAAAAGCGCGAATTTGCGCGGATAGTCTCCTCGTCGAGCTCCACGCGGTGCGTGATGGCTTCAAACTTCACATCCGGCTCGTTAAAGCCGATATGTGCGTTCTACCCGATGCCAAGCACCTGCAGGTCGATGCCGCCTTTCTGCTGGATCAGCGCATCGTAGCGATGGCCTTCCGCCTCGAGGTCCTCTGCCATCCCGTCGGGCAGATACGTGTGGTCTGGCTGTATGTTCACCTTGCGGAAGAATTGCTCGTTCATGAAATAGTGGTAGCTCTGCGGATTTTCCGGCGCCATGCCGACGTACTCGTCGAGGTTGAACGTCGTGACCTCCGAGAAGTCCAGCCCAAGGCTCCGATGCAGGGCAATGAGCCGCCGGTACATCGGCAGCGGCGTGCTGCCCGTCGCCAGCCCCAGTACGCTGTCCGGCTTCAGATAGAGCTGCCCCGCCACCATATTCGCCGCCTCCCGTCCCATCTGACGGTACGAATCCGTGATGATGATACGCATCATAACATCTCCTTTCATTCTCTATCTTACCACCATGATGACAGCAAAAATCAAAGGATATGCGGGGGGGGGGGGGGAGAAAATCCCTTGTGGAAACGCTTGCTTCCTTCAACATGCAGTTGATACCCGTCAAGAACTCGTTGCTTTTCTTCTAGACCTATCAGCAGTATCATAAAAGCAACGAAAGGCAAAGGCGCCAAAGAGATGATAAATCTCCTTGGTGCCTTTTTCGTTTCCCGGGAGTCTGACAAGTCGTGGAGTTGGTGAAGGAGGAATTCATCATGGCGAAGTATCCAAAGTATAAAGTTGCGGCTGTACAGGCAGCCCCTGTTTATCTTGATCTCGATGCATCGGTGGACAAGGCCATCGGCTTCATCAAGGAGGCTGCAGATCAGGGCGTCAAGCTCATCGGCTTCCCGGAAGGCTACCTGCCAGGCTATCCTTGGTTCGCTTTCTTGGGGCGCGCGCTCGACTATGTGCCGCGCTTCTACCACAAACTTTACCTCAATGCAGTCGAATGCCCGAGCAGTGCCATGGCGAAAATCAGCCAGGCAGCCCGCGACAATGACATCTTCGTCTGCATGGGTGGCTCCGAGAAAGATGGCGGCTCGCTTTATCTGACACAGTTCTGGTTTGACAACAAAGGCAATTTCATGGGCAAGCACCGCAAGATGCGCGTCTCTGTGGCAGAGCGCCTTGTCTGGGGCGACGGTCAGGGCAGTATGATGCCGGTCTTCGAGACGGAGCTCGGCAACCTCGGCGGCTGCCAGTGCTGGGAGCACGATGTGCCGCTCGACATCTGCGCAATGAATGGGCAGAACGAGCAGGTCCATGTCGCTTCGTGGCCGGGCTACTACGACGATGACATTGCCAGCCGCGCCTATGCCATCCAGACGCAGACATTCGTGCTCATGACGAGCTCCGTCTACGATGACCGCACCTACACGATGCTCTGCACCGATGAGAACGGCAACCTCGAGGAAGACCGCCTCGCTTACTTCAAGACCCTCAAGCAGGGCCATACCGCCATCATTGGACCGGACGGCAATCCCATCAGCGATTACGTCCCGTCCGGCAAGGAAGGGATCGCCATTGCCGAGATTGACCTAGAGAAGATCATCGACTACAAGTACCTGATGGACCCGGCTGGCCATTACAGCAACCAGAGCCTCAGCATGAACTTCAACCGCAATCCGAATCCGGTTGTGCGCTTCTTCGGTGACGGCAAGCAGAAGACGATTTCCTACGAGGAGATGCAGCCGTTTGCAGCAGAAGACGACAAATGATGCCTGTCCTGCTTGACAAAACACATGCTCCTTTCCTATCATGGAGATAGCAAAGAGGCGGCCTTGGAGAAGGTCGCCTCTTTTGTGGTCAGGGACTTAATTGGGAGGTGTAATCGTGAATATCCGCGATATGGCATGTTTCTTGAAAATCTGCGAACAGCACAGCATCTCAGCGGCGGCGCAGTCGTTCTTCATGACACCGCAGGCCGTCAGCAAGGAGGTCAAGCGCATGGAGGAGGAGCTCGGCGCGCCACTGCTCTTCCGCTCGCAGAAGGGTGTCGTGCCGACGGAGTACGGCAAAATCTTTTACGAGCATGCCCAACGTATGGTGGCAGAGTTCGATGACACCTCTCGCGAGATTACTGAGCTGCGCCTGCAGAATGAAGGCTTCTTGCGCATGGTGTCGGCCTACGGCATCCTGCGCTTCCTGTCACCGGAGTTCATCCGTACCTTTGTCAAACACTGTCCGACGGTTCACCTCGACTACATGGAGTTCCCCGACATCTACATCGAGGAGAACGTCCTCAACGAGAAATATGATTTCGGACTCATGCCGTACTTGCATGAACGGGATGAGCTTGCCTACATTCCACTCTTCTCGCGCGAGATCTTCTTCATCACGCATCCAGGCAGCCGCTTCTACGACTGTTCGGAGGTGTCTGTCCGTGACATCGCCGCTGAGCCCATGATCATCGAGAACGGAAACTTCCTCATCCACCAGATCATGGCCGAGACCTGTCGCCGAGAAAACGCCAATCTCGATATCTATTTCAACACGAGCGGCTTCAGTCTCTGCTACAAACTCTGCAAGGAACACAAAGGCAACACCGCCTCGATGGACTTCATCTTCCACGACATGAGCAACCCGACCTTGCATTGCATCCCCTTTCACGAGCATCCGCATTGGAACGTCGCCCTCATCCACAAGAAAGACATCCCGCTGTCCGACAACCTGCAGTGCTTCATCCGTCATTCAAAGACGTGGTGCAAGAAGATGATGCAAGCATAAAACGAACGTGAAATGCGAAAAGCAACGCCCCCACGGATCATCCTTCTGTCAGTCGGGGCGTTGCTGTATGTCAGAAAATCCAGTGCTGGACTTTTTCAGTCGGGCAGTTGTTGTACTGCCGACTGTCGGACAGTCGGACTAGCGGATCTGCTCTATCTCAAAGGCATTACCTCTACACCTGCTTCTACTTCTTTCGGCTTGAAGAAATCAATGGCGATGCCTTCGGCCCCCTGGTACTCGTGGAGCTTCATCACGTCCATATCCGCCTCGATGAAGATGACACCGACCGGCTTGCCGGCCTTGTCCTCTAAGCCAAGGCCGCGGTGCGGCAGCAGTGTCATTTTCGCGACGTTGTAGAAGTACGCCGAGAACTCAAAGTCAAACGTCACATAGACCGCCTGCGTATCCCCACGCCGTGCAAAGATGTCGGCCAGCTCCGCATTGATGCGTGCTACCGCAGCATCGCTATCCCGGTCCGAGATGTCAATCGTCCAACGAGTCTTCCCTGATTCCATAGTTTTATCTCCTTCGATGTTTTGATCAATCTTTCCCTATCATTTCGCTTCGACGAGAGAAGGGAAAATCCTGCCGATGCGCTTGCTGCTGGAGTGCCGCTCTTTTTTGTAGCGCCAAGTCCCTCTAAGTTAGCAGGAAAAGCGCTATAGCGCGAAGAATTAGAGAATGAGAAGAATCTAACATATATATGAGAGACACAAGGAGGACTCACATGAAAAAACTCACTGTTATACTCTGCCTGCTGGCTGCTCTGCTGATTGCCTCGGTCGCACAGGCATCATCCACGTACGAGGATTATTACAACGGTGACGACAATTACCCGCTGATCTGGGCGCACATGGGGGTAGCAACGTACTTGGATAAGAGCTCACTCGTCTGCCAGGACTACAATCCGCCGTGCTACACGCTGGCCATCAACGTCATCACCGTTCCTGATGCTGACCGTGGCAACCGCGAGATCTCTCGCGTCACGACGATGCGCTTCTTCTACAATTGGAACGACCGCAAGATGTACGTCGACCGCAACACCGGCGCGTCGGACTGGAGATACCTCAAGCCGACGGGCTCTAACGCAGAGTCGGGCATGTCCATGTATGTCGGTGAAGCGGCCTTCTATCTGGACTACGGGAAAAAGTTCTACGGCTCCCGCACCTGGTACGACTCCTACCTGCATCGCAATGTAACGGTATTCAACAATTCGTTCTACGCAAAGCTCTGATAACCTGCAAAAAAAAGCCCTCCACAAATCGTGAAGGGCTTTTTTTTGCAGTTGCTCGCGGCGATCCTGGCTCTGTTGAAATAAACATCCAACCGTTCAAGTAAGCAAGATCGGAACGTCTCGAGTTTTTAACGAATGGCGGTTCCGACACGCGAACATCGGCCGCTTTTCTATCTCGATTGTATCACATCTTCTCTGTTTTTTCTAGCAACGCATTGAATCAAAGAATCCGTACGACGCGGTTGTAGAGGGCGTGGTAGCGCTTGTAGTCGAAATCGAGGTGCCAGTGACCGAAGTACCAGCCTTTGTAGTGGATGTCGTTGTCGATGGCCTGCAGGGCGTTCTCGACGGAGCGGTCGGCGGCGCTGTTCCATGAGCTGGTGTAGAGGCGCAGCACCTGCAGGATGGTGGCGGGTGCGGTGTGGGTCAGGACATAGTCGACGTGGTTATCGTGGCGGGCGAGGTTCTCGATGCTGCGGCTGAAGTCGGCCCAGGATGGCCGTTCCTGCGGCCACCAGCTGATGCCCTCGGCGCGGAAGACTTTGTCGTAGGAGACGGCGCCGCCAAGCGTGAAGAAGGTGCTGCCGCCAATCTCGAAGATCTCGCCGCGCATCAGGTGCAGGATGTTTTCGGCGATGCGATGCACGCGGCCGCCATGCCAAGTTTCGACCGGCAGCGAATCGAGCCAGTCGAAGTTCTCGTGATTGCCATCGAGGAACAGTAGCGTGTACGTGCGTTTCGACAGGACGTCGAGCCAATAGTCGTACGTCTCGTCCTTCTTCCAGAGCAGCCCGAAGTCGCCGAGCACGATGACATAGTCGCTGCGCGTCATCTCCTGCTGCTTCGGGAACGACTTGCAGCTGAGCTTGCCGATGTCGATGGGGATGTGCGTGTCCCCCGTCAGGTAGATCATGGGAGTTTCTCCTTCTGTACCATTTACCCTACTGCCTTGCTTCGACGAGGCGCGCGAAAGTCCTGCCGCCGCATGGCCGTCCGGCTAGCGACTCGCCGTGCAATCGTGCACATGCGAAGCGGCCCGCCGCGGAGTTGCTTTTCTCACAGGGAGGAGGGGGTTCCTAGTCTGGCTGCAGAGAGTATGGATGAGCATCTTCGAATGGGCTTGCTGGTCTCCGGAAGTCGGCTTTCTTTATGCCCTTCTCCTCCTCCTGCGCATTGCGCGGAGCAGAGCTCGCCCTTAGGGGCAGGTATTGACGCAATGAATGACGCAGCTGGGTGCAAAAGGCGAGGAAGGCACGACGACCGGGGCCGTCGGACGGTTTGGCAGTCGGGACCAGTGTTGCCGTATCGGCTGCTTTAGTGTTGGCGGGTTGGCTCGCATTAAGCATGGCCTTTGCCTGCTGGACGACTTTGTCGCGTAGGGCCGTGAGCCACTCGTGGAAGTACTTGGCGACGGTCTTGCGGCCCATAGCGAGGGTGCGGGCAATCTCGGAGATGGTGGCCTTGGGATGGCGTTCGAGGTAGTCCGTGACGCGGCGGCGGCTTGCCGCCGTGCGGCGCTCGGCAATCTCGGCGAGGTGTTCGGCGCGCGTGCGGCCGTTGCGCTTCGTCTTGCGATCGAAGGACCAGCCGAGCCAGCCTTCGAGCGTTGCGGCGCGCACGGTCTGCGCCTTCTCGGGGTTGCAGGCGGCGACGGCGTGCTCCGCCTCGTGTTTGGGAAGGCCGAGCTTGGCGGCAAGGCGCACGGCATCCTCGAGGATGCTCTCGACGGCCCGATGGCACTTGTGGCCGACGCAGGCGAGCGCGAAGAGCGAACTGTAGCGGTGGCCTTCCTGCGTGCGCGCCTCGATCATGTGCACGAGATAGTCGTAGAAACCGCGGCGGGCCGGACTGCCCTTGCGCAGCTGTTTTTCTTTATAGTTGTACGACGATTTACTGGACTTGCTTGCGGGGCGCTGCCAGCAGAGGCCGAGCGATGCGGCCAGCTGTCCGACTTCCACGCACTTGCCGACGCGGTAGGCACGGCACGTCTGCCCGAGCTTCGTCAGGCTGCCGACGATGCGGTAGGCATGCGAGAGGCCCGTGCCGAGATCCGCCGCGAAGCGATGCTTGCGGAAGAAGCGGAGCAGGCCGCTGTGCATCTCGCGCAGCAGGTCTTTGGCCCAGTGGTAGGCCGCAAGCGGCTGCGTCAGCACGTAGACGAGGTGCACGCCATTGCCCGAGTTGACGAGATACGTCGGGCGCTGGCCGTAGAACCCCTTCTGGCAGAGGCGGCGCAGGCTCTTCGCGTTGACCTTGTCGAGGTCGATGTAGAGGCAGCGCAGCTCGTGCATGAGCTTCTGCTTCGGATAGGCATTGTAATACTTTGCCGGATAGACGAACGAGTCCGACCGTCCTCCCGAAGCGACGAGCATCTCCAGCACATTCTCATAATTTGCCAGACGATGCCCCTCAGCGGACTCAGTGTGCGCCACGCAGAGCGGGAAATCGGCATCCGCCGCGCCAAGGATCGCATCGTAGAAGGCGAGCGGCTTGACTTCGGCATACTGCGCCTGCAGATAGGCAGACTTCGCCTGACTGTCCTCCTGGTTACTGAAATACTGCTGAGCCGACTTCCCCATGCGATCACCTCCCGACTGCTCATCCAAATACCACGCCTCATGGCGCATCAAAAAAGGCCTGCCCTCATCGGGCAGACCCTCGTATTCAGATAAGATGCTGCGGGAAGTGACTTCGCCTCGTCCGCTCGCGCAAACGTGAGCAAAACCGAGAGGATGCCATCCCATCCCGAGCCACCCGACTCCTAGATGCGAGCCAGAGGGCTGGGGAAAAAATTCATACCGACTATATCTTGATATCCAGAAATATCTTTGATACAATAAGGGTATGAAAGTTACAGTCAACTTATCGGAGGGCGTTTCCGATGAGCGCGTCATACCGAGTCGCCAAACTCGATACGAGCTGTGATATAGTGGGCTCTTTGGTATTACCAGTACCGAAGAGCCCTTTCTATATCTTCATGTCTCGCACATCTTCATGCGAATTGTTCTGTTGCTTTTAATGATAGCATAGGAACCGAATAAAATCAACAGAAGTTCGGCTTTGATAAATGGAAAAATTTTGACACTCATTTTGACACTTCGATTGACAGAAGTGTCGTTATCTAAAGAAATCAGACGCAGACAACGGAGAGAGGCGCTTGACGTGCCAGCAATCATTGCGTTATGATATACATAGGCAAAAGGATACAAGCATCTTTGCATCGACTATAGAACCCCCAGAGTTGCAACCTCTGGGGGGTTCTATTTCCCTAATATATCATCATATATCATCTTCTAATACGTTGAAAAAGTCCAGCGCTGGACTTTTTCAGTCGGACTGTTGCAACAGTCCGACTGAAATCCATGAGGGTGCAGTTGTAAACTTTTGCATAGTGTGATAAAATCGGGATAGAAAGAGAGCCGCAGACGTCGGTAGCGTCCAGCACCCTCTTGTAATTGCTTGAAAGGAACTGACGACTACGTCACCACTCCCTTCTGGCTAGAAAAACGTCATCTGGCGTTGCTCTATCTCAGCAAGGTAGCAACGCCAATCAGAACTTGCAGTACTGCCAGTATAAACATGGCAAACTGATATTTCGTCATGGGCCCTACCTCCTTCCAGAGGGGCGTGGACACGCCTGCGGCCGATATCAGTATATCATGGGTTGAGCAGTATTTCTAGTTATGGAGTAAAAGGTCTTCTACGGCGACTAGCGTAGAAGACCTTTTCGTTTTCTCATAGAAGGAGTTATCATGGAAACAATCGAAGAAAGCGTTTTTGCGCGGAAGCGGTGGGTGCCGGAAAAGATGCGCGCTTTTGGCTTCCGTCCAGTCGGGGATGGCTATGTGTTCGAGCGGAGTTTTCTCGATGGCGACTTCAAGGCGATCCTGTCGGTGACGGAGAAGGGCGCGGTCACGGGGCGCGTGATCGACGCGATTTCTCAGGATGACTACTACCAGCTGCGCCAGAAGAATGCCACGGGCGCGTACGTCAACACGGTCCGTGCAGGCTACGAGCAGCTTCTGGAAGACGTTGCGGCGGCCTGCTGTCAGGACGTGCTGTTCGCGTCCGACCAGGCCAACCGCCTGACGCAGTGCATCCTCGAGCGCTTTCAGGTCGAGCCGGACTTCCCGTGGGAGAAAGAAGCGCGCTATCAGGCGTACGGCGTATTCCGCCATGCATCCAACCGCAAGTGGTTCGCCCTGATCATGCGCGTGAAGTGCGCCGTGCTCGACAAAGACGGCAACCCCGCGCTCGTCGACGTCATCAACCTGAAGATACCACCCGAGCACGGAGAAGCCCTCCTCCAGTTGCCCGGCGTCTATCCCGCCTACCACATGAACCACAAGACCTGGATTTCCGTCGTACTGGACGACACCCAGACGGATGAAGCCATCATGGCTTGGATAGAGGGCAGCTACCGGCTCACAGAATGAATGCAGGAGTGTGATGAAGATGAACAACACATGGGATGCGGACAGCTATCGTGACAATTTTTCTTTTGTGCCAAAATACGGGGAAGACGTGCTGAAACTCTTGACAGTCGGCCTGGGAAGCAAGGTGGTCGATTTAGGCTGCGGCAATGGCAGCCTGACCGACCGACTTCAATCGTTGGGCTACCAAGTGATGGGCATCGATGCCTCTCCGGCCATGCTGGAGATCGCGCGGAAAGAATATCCCAACATTTCCTTCCAACAGGCGGACGCACTCAGCTTCCAGCTGGACAAGCCGGCGGATGCCATATTCTCGAACGCTGTCTTCCATTGGATTGACGCCGATAAACAGGAAACGCTGCTGCGCAATGTCTCTCGGAACCTCAGACCTGGCGGCGAACTTGTGTGTGAATTCGGTGGTTACGGCTGTGGAGAGGCGGTTCATAGCACATTGGAAGAATTGTTCCGTGAGCATAAGCGAACCTATAAGAAAATTGTCTTTTTCCCGACGATCGGGCAATATGCGCCGCTGATTGAGAAATGCGGGATGCGCGTGGAGTACGCGATACTCTTTGACCGACCGACTCCGCAAAAGGGGACGATAAAAGACTGGATCCGGATGTTCGACCTGAAGCCATTTGACGGGATTCCAGAGGAAGAGACCGACGAAATCATCAACGAAGCGGAAGAGCGACTGCGCAGCCGACTGTTCATCGACGGTACATGGTATGTAGATTACGTTCGTATCCGCTTGAGAGCGAGGAAACTATGAGATTCAAGAATATCGACCACATCGTCATCACGACACAGGACGTAGATGCCTGCCTGCACTTCTATGTCGACATCCTCGGCATGGAGCTCGATCAGAGGAATGGGCGCTATGCCGTCCGCTTCGGCAGTCAGAAGTTCAACATCCATACGAGAAAGGCCGAGTTCCTCCCCGCCGCAGAGCATCCGACTTATGGCAGCCTCGACTTGTGCCTGATCCTCGACGGGAGCCTGGACAAAGCGAAAGCGGAAATCGAGCGCAAGGGCTATCCAATCGAGCTCGGGCCAGTGCGACGGCATGGCGCTCGCGGCGAGATGCGGAGCATCTACCTCAGAGACCCCGACGGGAATCTGGTCGAGCTCGCAGAATATCACGAGTGAAGCAGGCATTCCCTTGTGAAGTCAGTCCGACTATGCTCGCAGACACAAAAATCCCGGCGCATGAGCAGTACGCCGGGATTCTTGCTGTGTATAATATCTTAGGAGAGTTGCATGCTTCTTGGAAGAAGCTGCTAACGAAAGCCTACGTTATATTTATTATAAATACCAAATAATGATATTCGTATTTTTAATAAATTTCGCTGTTCACTCTTTCTCGCATCAGGCGCAGCCGGAGCCGCGGCGAGTGTTCATCGAAAGAGCTACTACAGCTGGACGTAACGCTACGCCCTCTATCCCGTCTGCGGTCACGTTCGGGAATACTTTTCGCATAATCTGGTAGGCACCATTGACATCAGCATTGATTTTCCGGCCATCGTTGGCTTGGAACAGGCCGCGATGAACACGGCGCGATTTGTTATAGCAGTCTTTGGTCGGAACCTCGCTATCCAAGAATGAAGTGCCACTCGTATAGCTTTCTTCAGTCAACACGACCTTCATGCCCATCGACTCAGCCTTGTACTGGAGCATCTGGATGAAGCGGGCGAAAGGCAACTGTACGAAACTCTGGTTGACCCTGCGGCCAAGTTTCGCTTCTTGCTTCCAGCCCTTGTTCTTGCCGATGACCAGTACCGACACATCCTGCTCCGCGCACA